>LWDU01032023.1_pt1 | contig 86323 bp, 71 predicted proteins | sample 727161 | NCBI WGS metagenome assembly LWDU01 (sample SAMN04566230, study PRJNA314399) | hydrothermal vent metagenome | isolation source: deep sea hydrothermal plume seawater | place: Mexico: Gulf of California, Guaymas Basin | collected 2004-07-11
GTTCAACAACAAGTAGCACAGCCAATGCAATCTGCAGGTGCGATGAAGGCTCAATTCGAGCAAGACAAGAAATTGGAGCACCTAAAGATTGCTCAGCAAAGAGAAATGGCTCGTGATTATGAAGGTGCAATTAGAGAATACGAGGCTGCAGAGGAATTCTCTGAAGCAGGCCGTGTTCGCTCACTCATGCAGAATATGGGTCAATCAAATCAAGCAGCTCCTGTTCAAGTTAATATCGGACAAGTTGGAAACTCAGTTGTTCAAGATTCAGTAGTAATGGCTAATCAACAACCAAGTGCACAGCCTGTTGCTGCTCCTCAACAAGTTGCGCCACCCGTATCAAATAATGTATGCACTCATTGCAATGCTGCAATAACACCTGGATGGCAATACTGCCCATCATGCAATAATCCCCTGAGTTGAAAATATAATGGACCCAATCATAACTGTATCTCTAACTGCAACCAAGGCAATATGGGCAGCATATGCAGGTTATCAAAGAGGGAAATTAAGTGAATCTGACCAAGCCTTGAGGGAAGAAGTCAGGCGACGCTCAGAAATGATACGCAATCACCTTGACGCGGTTCATGATGAAGCACACCGAGATGGTAAGCGCCGCCTTAGGCGCAGCATCAACGATGGTATGCAAGCCTGTGATGCGCTCATCAATGATGCGCGTTATGCCGTTTCACACACGCCTAATTCGAAGCATGACGCGGCCCCTCAAATAAATAAAAAATCCTTGAAAAAACTAATCGAGCATGACCTAGCAACATTGGAAAGGTTGCGAGATTCCACTCAAGCGGCTAATCAATTAGTACATGATCTCGCAGGTGGAAGTGAAGAAGCCGAGTTAGTCGGTCTTGCTGGAACTGTGCGGCAAAAAATGACTGGAGCAAGAAACCATTTTTCAGAACGGAATATGATTATTGACGGTTTAACCAAGAGATGAGAAAATGGCAAAAGAACAGAGATACCGATGGCGCACAAGCCCCCATGTGATTGGACAATATGTTATGGACAAACATATCCCAAAAGGCTCCCAGATTACATTGAAGCCTAATGAGGCTTGTTTGGTAGTTGAAAAAGGGCGAGTGGTTGGTACAGCAACTCAAACCAACATGGAAGTTAATCCTGAAGCAGGTTTGCTCTCCAAGATGTTTGGAAGTGGAACACCTGAACGTGCATTCTTCTTCGTTCTCCTCGGCCCTCATGATGTACTTATCAGGATTAGCGGTCGTACAAAAGATGGTCATGACGTTAGTGGATGTGTTGGCTTAAAGGTTGAATTTAACATCCAAAATTTGGGCCGATTGCTATCCTTACCTGCCAAGGGAGAGATGACAATTGGAGTTGGCGACCTAGGAAGGATGCTCTTCAATGAAGTTAATGCAACTATCAACACTGAGATAGTAGGCTCATGCTCACTTGAGGAACTACGCTCTGATGCTGGGCTTCGTGAAGACGCTGAAGCAGGCCTGCGGATGGCACTGCGTGCAACTTTTGATTCTCTTGCTCTCAACTTCAAAGGAGCATGGCTATCTTGGGAGAAGACCGAGCATGAAAAATTACTCAGCATGCAGGATGAACTAGATTTGATGAAGCAGAGAAATGAAGTTGTCGATGAAACTGCCAATGAAGAAATGCAAGTAATGCTGAGAAACAGAGCCCGCCAAGCCGAGTTACTTCACAGCATGCACGTACAAGACTTGAATGTCGCTGAAAAGCAGAAAATCGCCGCCGAAGTTGCCCAATTACAGGCTCGAAATGACCTTGAATCGGCAAGATGGGAGGTTATTTCTTCGAAGGAATTGAGGCAACAACAACATACTCACCAAATGGATGATGCCGACAGAGGTAATGCTCTTGCCGCTGCTAAAAATACTGCAGAAATAAGTAATATTCAGAATCAAGTTGAACTGAACAAGGAACAACAAAAAATGGATATCGCAATGAGCGCCTTTGAACAAGTTCAGGCTGCCAAGAGAGCCAGAGAGGCACAACGCATGGACCATATTTCTGAGAGTAAAAAGGCAGAGATGGGAATGATGGAACGAATGTTAGAGAAAGGATTCGATTCAGGTGCTACCGATTCAAATGTCCTTCAAGAAATGTTGCGTTCACAGGCTGCCGCCAAAGAACATGAAGCGAGTATGACCGGTAAGGCTTTCGAGACCCAAGCGGGACCTCCTACATGTCCATCATGTAATGCTCAGATTCAGAGTGGTTGGACCGGTTGTCCGATGTGCGGGCAGAAATTGTAATCACAATTCATCCTGATGTAGATTTTGTTGCGTAAGGTCAAATGGCGCTGGTTTTTTCTTCTGTATGAAGAATATGATTGACAAAATTACGATAATCAAAGAAACTGTCATGTAAAATATTGTTGAATCTTTTCCTTGAGAACTACTTGCTTGGAGATTGTCACCGATACCATCTCCATCCTTGTCTTTCCACTCAGTAGAATCAAGTGGAAAGGCATCTTCATTATCCCCATACCCATCTCCATCACTATCCTTCCATTCACTAGCATCTCGTCGAAAAGCATCTGCATTATCGCCAATGCCATCGCCATCCCAATCATGGCATTCAGTTGCATCGTCGGGGAATAAATCGGAGTTATCACCACAGCCATCGCCATCGCTATCATTCCATTCGCTTGGGTCATTAGGGAAGGAATCCTGCACGATATCTCCGTAGCCGTCACCGTCATTATCGTACCACTCCTGAGCATTGGTGGGGAATAAATCGCTATCTGCAAATCCTAAATTATCTCCGTACCCATCGCCATCACTATCATTCCATTGGTTTGGATTATCGGGGAATGGGTCAACATCGTCTGCATAGCCGTCTTGGTCCCTATCTGGACAACCAGGAGGAATCAATGATTGACCAGGGGTGTTTGGACAAGCATCACCCATCCATCCATCTAGGTTATCTCCAAAACCATCACCATCGCTATCATTCCATTGAGTGAGGTCACTGGGAAATGAATCTGGGTCGGTTCCCGTTGGATTGTCGCCATAGCCATCACCATCGCTGTCATTCCACTGGCTTGCATCATCTGGGTGTGAATCGGGTGTACTTCCTGCAGGTTGATCCGAATATCCATCGCCATCAGCATCTGACCATTGAGATGCATCTAAGGGGTAAACATCGTCTTTGTCGTTGACTAAATCTCCATCAGTGTCCCATAAGTTCTGGTCAGTTCCCTTTTGATATTCTTCAAGGTCTGTTAATCCATCACCATCATCATCATCATCTTCATCAATATCTCTGCATCCATCGCCATCAATATCCAATTCACTACTGCTCACCCAACCTAATGCCCCTCTTGGGCAATTATCATCAAGGTCTGGGATTCCATCATTATCATCATCAGAATCCTCCTCATCATCGCAGCCATCTCTATCATAATCGATTGTAGAGTTGCTATATGGACAAGGGTCGACATCATCCATCAGGCCATCACCATCACTATCTCTTTGGGATTCAGAACAACCATTTTCATCGACTGAAGCAAATTCAGGCGTATCTGGACAATCATCATCTGCATTACTGATTCCATCCTCGTCGTCATCTTGTTGCTGATAGGAACAACCGAATTGGTCAACGCTGCTTCCTTGCTGTGACCAAGCACAGAGGTCTTCTTCATCGCTGACCCCATCATCATCCTTATCGCCGATGCCCAAAGCATTCATCGCTTGGATTGAGATTAGTTGATGCATTGCTGCGGTGGGATGCGCCTTGTCAAAGAACACATATTCATCGACATTCGAGACCACAGGGTCGCCTGCATTACAGATGGGTAAGGGTAAGATTGAGCCACTGGATGAACAAGCCATATCAACAGTATTCGTCAAACCTAAGAAACTTGAATTCCCTAAGTATTCAAGAAACATAGAATGAGTATTAGCTTCGATGATGTTGACTCCATGTTGAGCGATTAATGAAATGATTGAGGTGTGTAAAAGCGAATTATAGGATTCTATGTCTGATTTTATCTCCTGTTGTTCTGATGAAGAGCGGTTTCTTACCTCAGGGGTTAGGTCCAAAGGTGGTAAGTTTGGCACAAGAATATTTTGAGCATTTGCTTGTATGACTTCTTCAATGTGTGAAACTGTATTTGCATGGGTGATATTTGGATTTCCTACACCATAAAGGAAGTCATTGCCTCCTGACCATATTACAATCAAATCGCTATTACTGAATGTGGACTTAACATTTGCAAGGTAATTGTTGATTTGAGTACCCGTATTCGGCAACAAGATGTATGAATATCCTTGCCCACTTTGTGAACCGCCGTATGCGCGATTATTTCCTGCGGCTGTGCCAGTTCCATGAGTCATACTCAATCCTAAATCTGCTGCTAATCGTTCCACCCAAACAGGCCCATTTGAAAACCGCCCTTGCCAATAAGGTGGAACGGAGGGTAGATTCATGATGCTATCTTTGACATTACCCATATCTGAAAGACTATCTCCAAACATTATCATCTCACTATAATTTGGCTCGATGACATTATTGAATACTGAGAAATCTTTACTTTCTGTTGATACCTTCTGATTATCTTGGAAAAGGGTGAAAGTTATTGAATACCAATTAGAATCGGTCATAAATTCTGAAAGTAAAACTGTAAAACTTTTTGATGAACCCGTTGAAGTTCGCTCAATAGTCCCATTCCTAAGTTCCAAGCCAGCCTCCGAAAGGTTCCATTCTAACCGCAAATTTGAACCTGTATTTAGGTTGTCAGCAACAATACTAAAATGGATTTCCTCATTTGAAAGTTGAAATCTATCTTGCATAGAAACTGTAAGTTGAGGATGGTTTGTTGCGCCTACAGGCATGCCAGAAAATGGCACCGCTAAAAGAAGTAAGCCGAGAAGCAGAGCCCTTCTCATATGATGGGCTGAAGATAGGTTGTCCTTCAATCCTGCTCCTACTCATCATCATCCTTATTGATATCCATTCCAAAATGATGGAAAAGGTCGAATACTTACACCGCTTGGTTCCATTCCCCTGTGATGATGCTTTAATCCGACTGCTGTTACCAGTGACGATTGATGGGCGAACTGAGGGGCTTGAACTGGACTGAGAACAAAACAACACCAATGTCCACTAAAAATTATCACACATCGAGGGAAGTTCAAGCCCAAGCGTCGAACTGACTCANNCCACTAAAAATTATCACACATCGAGGGAAGTTCAAGCCCAAGCGTCGAACTGACTCAACACCAAACTACCAGTTTGTACGCGAAGGGTTGAACTGGACTGAGAACAAAACAACACTAATGTCCACTAAAAACCAATCAACGCCTTCATCAACCCCAGCCCTCTCAAATAACCAATGCAGCCACAGCAAATTGCCGCTGCACCCCAACCCGCCTACATGCTTCCTGCAGTGGAATCCCTTTCTCCCCCTCCCTCAAATCTAATAATTGGAAAAGCCCGAAGCCAGTGGTCAACTATTCGCCATATGGTGGCATTAGTCATCATCTGTTTCTTTTTGATGTTATTCCTAACAATAATCCCGATGGGGATTGTAGATGGAGACGGCCCCCTCGCCCTTGCTGGAACAATTTGTTCTCTCCCTATTCTCTTCTTATTCTTTCATTTTCGAAAGCCAAAATTGCTACATGTGATGGTAGTAGAACCTTTTGAAGGTGGGAAAAAAGCACACCCTCTCCCAGGAGGGAGAACTCTAACAACTCCTCTTCCCAGCCGCTTTAGGCATCACTTAGTTAGGGATTCGACTCTCTTAGATATCCCCACAACTGGAAAATTATGGTCGGTATTTACGATTGTAATTATTACCTCTATTACTCTCTTCATACTGATGATTTTGCAACCAGATAATATTGTGATTTTGCTTATTGCCTTGATTGTAGGTGTTCCATTTTGGATGGTTGGCTTCGCAATTCCAGTATTTGCTTGGTGGTCTTATTCGACTCGCTCGCTTGGGCTTCCTACTAAGCGCCATGAGGCTGAGTCAGTATTGAGTGCAGGTTTCCTCTCTACATTTCCCGCTGTTATCATTAACAGCATTTTATTTCCTTTACTTCTTTTAGCCGCCTCAGTCGATCCATTTAGTGAGGCTGGAGAAATTCTGCTGGTCACTATTTCCGCCCCAATTGGAGAGGAATTATGCAAGGCGGCGGCTGTTCTCTGCTGTTATCGCTTTATCGACAGCCCCCGACGTGGTTTTCAAGTAGGCTTCACCGTCGGACTCGGATTTGCAATGCTTGAGAATATGATGTATGTGACTGCCAGTTTTTCCGAAGGCTTTGCCGGCTTTGCAATAACCTCTTTCTTGCGCGGAATTGGCTCAATACCTGGGCATGCAGTTTGGACTGGGTTATCGGGATTAGGAATCGGCTGGTTACTTTACAAGAAACCAACTTTAGGTGGAATCCTACCAAAGACTGTTGATTCTCCATCTGCCGATTTCGTTATTTTTGATGCTAAAACTGGAGAAATGGCACATAACCCCACTGGAAGTGGTAATTCTGCACAAAACATGGGGATTCAGGCTTGGAATGTTCAACAATACATGAATTCTCAACAAAAGAAAAAACCTTGGCCATTACCCACTTCGCCGTTGACTGGGATCATTCTGGCAATGTTGGGTCATTCCTTTTGGAATGGCTCTTCATTTTTGGTGTATTTTATTGTCGAGGAAGCAGCAGGTGAAGTTGCAGGAATTATCGCCATGATACTTTGGACTTTTACGATGATTGCAACTCTTCTATGGATTGGCAAGAATATCCTCTCTTCGCTTCATTCTGTACCCTCGTCGTAGACAATCACTTCAAGCATGACCACCTCCGTAGTTGAGAGGAAAGCCTATGTCGGCACAGGTGATTGGTGGTCTTGACCCAACAAATGTGGTCATCAGCATCTCATTAATTGCTGCCTTACTCATCGCTGGGCAGATCTTCAAAGTCTTGGATGGACCGGGGATTGCTGCGGCAGGAGTTCTAGGAATTATTGTAGGAGTTTTGGGTCATTGGTCTTGGCTAGTTATTCTCTTGACCTTCTTAATGTCGAGTCATATTGCAACCAAGTGGGGTTGGCAACAAAAGAAGGAATTTGGGATGTGCGAATCCGAAGATGGGCACCGCAGTTGGCAAAATGTAGCAGCCAACGGATTTCTGCCTGGAATTGTCGCCTTAATCGCTTTCATATTCGCTGAATGGACTATGTTCAACTGGTTATTCGTGGCTGCTGTAGCAGTCGCTGCTGCCGATACTTGGGCAAGTGAATTCGGATGTCTTGACCCAAGAGTACGGCTCATCAAAAATGGGATGTTGGTTCCACCTGGAACAAATGGAGGGACATCTCGTCTAGGTCAGAAGGCAGCACTAGGAGGTGCTGCCTTGGTCAGTATCGTGGCATTGGTGGTCGGTTGGGTTCCTGCAACAGGCAACATTAACGAAGCCGGAGTATTCTCAGCAATGGCCTCAGGAGATTGGGCAGGAGGTATGGTTTTGGCACTAATCACAACCTGCATCGGCTACATTGGCTGTCAAATTGATAGCATCTTGGGTGCAGCGTTTGAAAATCGGGGATTGATGACCAAAGGTGGAGTTAATGCTGCTTCAATCGCTATCGGTGTCCTACTTTGTGGATTGATAATTTTATCATTCCCACTGATTTGAAAACATTCACTTCCACGCTGTCCATCTACCAGAATTGCGGTCTTTCCAAAACCACTTACCCGAACCTTGTGGCCATTCTAAAGTTTCCCAGCCATCGGCTCGAACTGTACCCGATTGGCTCATCAGTGGAACCGCTGATTGTTGAGGAGCAGCAGGCATGACTGGGGCAACATATGTCGTTAGTGATGGAGCAGGTTGTGCAGCCGCAACGGGGGGAGCCGGCGCAGGTTGGACTGCCGCAACGGGCTGGTGTGCTACTGGAGCAACTGGTGCAACTGGAGGAGCAGGTTGTGCAACCGCAACGGGCTGGTATGCTGCTGGAGGAGTTGGCGCAGGTTGGACTGCCGCAACGGGCTGGTATGCTACTGGTGCAACTGGAGGAGCAGGTTGGTGTGCTACTGGAGCAACTGGTGCAACTGGAGGAGCAGGTTGGTGTGCTACTGGAGCAACTGGAGGAGCAGGTTGGTGTGCAACTGGCGCCACGGGCGCAATAGGTTGTGCTGGAACCGCATGTTTAGGATTAGGAATTGGTGCAATTGCCTTTCTTACCCTTGGGGAGGAAGAGGATTCTGAACGCGGTGGACCCTTTGGTTTAGGGCTCATTGAAGGCCCTGCTGGAGGTCCTGAACGAGGCGGCCCTCCCATGCCTGAAGGTCCTGAAGGCCCCGAACGCGGCGGTCCTACTGATGCTTGTGGGGGTCCAGCATTTGGAGGTGCAGCTGGGGCGCCTCCGAAAGGCGGACGAGAAGTGGGGCTAGGGCCGCTCGGTGCTTGTCCTTGTGGTTGAGCATAGGACTGCTGGTTATGATAGACTTGATCTTGGTATTGGTATTGTTGCATTTCTTGTTGATATTGTTGTTGTTGCAACTCCCTTGTATCGGGAATCATCGTCGGTCTGTTTTGTTGTTGACGCCAATTTGCATCCCCTTCATTAGAAGATTCCATGGCATCACGCCATTCCTCTTCGTCCTCATCCCAATCATCATTGCCCAAAGCATAGGCCTCCATGCCACCCCAAGCGATACCACCAAGAAACAACAATGGAGTTGAAGCGAGGGTCAGGTAGAAACCATAAGAGGGTGAAAAGTGCTCGTCAGGATTTTCAATATCATCGTTAACTTCAGGGTACATTACTAACCATACCACAGCCCCAGTTGCAATGGTGAGTACTGCTAAGACCATCAGCAGTGAAATTATCCAGCCAGGGATATATCCTGGAATTGCGATGAAAGCAAGAATTATTGCTAAACTTACAAGTATAATTCCACCAAGGAAAATCCAGTGCGTAGTATCTCCTGCAGCAATAATATCACAGGGGTCTTCGGAAAGGCCTAGGCCGTCAGCATCTTCAATGAATACTTCACACTCCTTTAGAATCGCATTATTTTCATCATTATCTCCATAACTATACGATTCATCAATACTCCAATCTTCACATAATAGGACTTCCGCTCCGGGAAAGGTCCCTTCTACAACGCAAGCCCCTCCTTCTAACACATGCCCCGAGCCATAAATTCCGCTTTCCATTCTAACTGTTGTTCCTGGTTTGTAAACCAAATACTCTTTATTTTCAAATTCGTATTCTGCAGCCATCCAAGATTCATCAGCCAGCATGAAGCCAAACAGGGTACCCCCAGCAGCGACAAAAATGAAGCCGATAAGGAAGGTTTTGACATTGCTCACGCTGAATACCCCGCAGGTGGTTGCTACGCGATATTCGTCATCTTTTTTGATATCTCCGCTGTATATTCTTGCTATATCCAAGAGTCCGAACTTACTTCGACGATTTTCATCGCAGTGGGTGCCGCCCGCCTCGCTAGCGTTAGTTTAGACGCTTAAACGTCCACTAGTGGTGGGCATCCTGACTTGGCCCAAAGATTGTCAGAACAGCATATAGAAAACGTACTATATGCCAGGTGCAAATCCGGTTAATGCAATAATTGGGTATAGTCAGCACTAGAGTCCGATGCCGTAGATATGCTCGTAGAATGGCATGCAGGCAATTACAAAAATAAGCGAAGTTACTCCACCATAACCTAGGCCGGCTCTACCAGTGTAGAACCCAGCAGAGATAGCAATGAGAGAGAGAATTGGTGTGATGTAAAACATTACTCCACTAATACCGGCGTAGAACTCTCCTCTTTCTGGTTGGCTAGGATCTATTGGGTATGTTTGAATCTCGAATTCAATGATAATGGACTCACCATGGGTTTGGCCTTCATCGAATATAATCGTGCCATTTGAGCGACTCCAATTTCCTACTTCTTCAGATGTCCCAGTTCCGCCATAGCAAACACCCCTGCCGTCCCATCTTTGGATTTGGGGATTAAGTAAACAGGTACTTTTGAACAGGGAAAAGCCATCATTTGACTTGTTGCTGGTATAACAGGTATTATGGGTCTCATTTTGTTTACAAATGCTGTTCCAGTTTTCAAAGGCAAAATATGTAAGATAGTTTACCTCAATACCATCAATTTGTATGTACTCGCCAATATACTCAGTACCTTCAGAATTTGATAACTTTACTAATTGGTCGTCATTCAATGTTGCTGATTTCTGCCAATCTGCATAACCATACTCTCCTATCGAGTAAAAGATGATTATTGAAGTGGATGGAGTAGTACCTTCCACCTGCTTCTTTTTTGTGACAATTTCCACTATGATTGCCACAATTAATATTACAACACCAATAGTAAACATCAATGTTGCAGCCATCACCCACAGGTAAATATCCCAGCCATCAATTCCTAACAGATAGGGCAGTACAGGCCAAACCATTGCGGAACAGAGTAGAATAACGGATCCGGCAATTGCAACTTTATTTGCAGGTGTTTTATTCCCACTATTTTCTGAGTTATCAGTATCTTGTAGCCTATCACCGCTTTCTCCTGCGTCGAGTATTATGGGGGCCGGACCAGAACCTTTCATGGCCATTGAATACAGGGCTACATCAAGTAGTTTGGTCCGGACGCACAAGGGTCAATATCCGTTATCGAAAAAAATCTGATAAATTAGTCATAATGTAACTATACCCATTTAATCCTTACTCCAAAAATCATAGTTTTCAATAAAGGAAACATAGTCAAAGTTGGGGTCACAGATGGCACACCAATAGACATTAGCCCCAGTGAAGGGAACTACCTTCATGACCATGTATGCATCGCAGCACCAGCAAGTGTTATCCATATTAATCACCTATACCCCCACTTTGAATTTGCCGCCAACATGAGTCCAAGGGTGCCGTAGTATTTGTATTTTCCGGTAAGAAAAAATAACATTTTGGAGTTTATTTGTATATTACTGCACTCATTTATTAAGAAAAACAATAATTTCATTCAATCTAGATCTATTTCACATGTTTCCGAGCACCCTATGTTCCTAGGAAATACGATATAGAATCCCGCTACGAGCACTTGTATTGTTGAGTACTGTTCTCATGCTCATAGCATAGGAAAAATGCTGAGTTATGGACTTCGTGAATTGCAAACAATTCACTCACCTTCCGCTACGAGCACTAGATATTTCTGGACGCACAAGCGTACAAACCCACCTCCATTGTCCGTGCGCTAAGTTTGGTCACAATTATCTGTTTGAGAAGTAGAAGCGGAAATTTCGGTAATCGGGTTGTGCTTCAATGGGTGCAATGGTTAAACGTTTGAAAATAATGGAGAACTCGATGCCCGCTCAAGACACTTCGGCAACTTTGCAAAAATATCTATCCCGGGCAGAAAAATATGCCGAGGAAGACCCAGAAGGTGCACTGAACAATCTGCGGAAGTTCTGGGAAGTCATCGTCGAGTCATTGGCCGATGAGTTTGAAATTGAACGGCATCCAATGAAGTCAACCAACGACATGTTTACTTCGGTCAGGTCGAGAATTCCTATACGATTGGGGCATTACCTAGAGCACATTCAGAGAATGGGTAACTTCGGTTCGCATTGGCAAGGCGGGATTGAGCCACCAACAGAGGATTCACTTTACTGCCTATGGGCGGCGACTGAAGTTTTCCAATGGCGAAACCCCGGTCCAACCGAGATGCCGATTTCATCAGAGTTGGAATTTATCAGGGTGATATGTGATGCTGTACCTTGTGAGTATTGTAATCAGGGGATTGGCATCGAATGCATCTCCGGTAAAGGTGAGCAGACCGGGACCGACCGAGAGCACACCGTACGCAAAAAGGAATATGCAAAATACCGCCGTGCTTTTCAGAAACATTACGCGACTACATTAGTCGATTGCATGCATGAGATGGTGGCAGACATGAACATACAGCAGGGGCAATTTCTGACTGGAAATGAAATTCGAGAGTGGTATGATGACAAGTATCCAGCCTATACTGAAACCGCAATCAACTGCCACGCCTATATGATGACCACGAATCTCAAGACCAGACTTTCTCATAATTTGCATGATGATAGAGAATATGACCTGTTCTTCTCCGAAGATAGAAAATTCCGTCTTTATCAACCCGGAATTGACCCGGAACCTATCACCCATGGAACTCAGTAATATCAGCAACAAATGAGACGTACAAGCGTCCAGACTTTGCTCGTTGGGTTAATATAGGTAGCAAATAAATACTTTTTCCGCTGGTTATGAGGATTCATGGAAATTGAATTGAAGATTAATGCAAGTGATGAAAATGAGTCTGATACGCCAGCGATGAAAAAATTGGAGATGAAAAAATATGTTTAATTGGTTATTAGAAATGGCCCCCTATGCGCATGAATACTGGACATTCTTGGAAATTCTCATGATTGTCATCATGTGGGAGAAGATTTCAAGGTTGGAAATGAAAAATAAAGAAAAGGAGTCAGAAGAATGAGTTTAGAGGACAACATCCCGGATTGTAACATCTGTGAAACACCGTTGAGGCTGTTCTTCAGAGATGGAGTTACAGCTGAAGAAAAAGGATCAGAGATGGGTTGGGTTTGGAAATGCAACCTGAGGTTCAAACCTTGGCATCAAAAGAAATCTAAAGTGAAAAAAGAAATATCCGACTCAAGAGAGGAGAGAATGAAAGTAGAACCGGCATTCGAGTATTACGAGGGTGATGAGGAGAGCGCCCATCTGTACCCCTACCGAGTCTGGACGCCGATACCCCCGCCATCGCTCAGCACGCGATGGATAAAGGAGAACATCACAGACGATTTCATTTGGCATTGGGTTCCTGCAACCGCACCTCGAATGGCGGCCTTCAGAAGCCTGTCTCAGGCAGATCAGTACGCCTCGGAAGCGGTGACCGTCTGCATGGGTCTACCGGGGTCAAAGAAGTGCGATGCAGCGGCGCAAGCAAGCACAAAGCGGTGCAGGTGTGGACGAACATTCTGCGCCACTCACCATCCCGACCCTAGCGAGCCTTGTCCATTCTGTAAAGACATGGGCAGTGTACATGAATTAACGATTGAAAGGTTAAAGAAAATGAATGAATTGGATAAATGAAAGAGGCGATAAAAATGAGCGAACATATTTTAGGAAAAGACTATGAAGACTTTATGAATTCTGTAAAACATCTTGAAAAAGATATAATCAATTATCACTCCGATTTCGATTACCCCGACTTAGATGAAATTTGGGAAAAATTCGGAAATGATGAAATTTCTGAGGCAATTGGAGAATTCTATTGCATTGTCATGAAGCATTCTTCTAATATCAAACTTTTTAAGAAAATTCTCGAATTTGCAATCTCGGAAAAGATTTAATCTGCCCTGCTACGTATTCCAAATATTACCGGACGCACAAGCGTCTACTCCCAGACTTGGCCCAGAGACTGGTAAAAACGCCCTTCTAACATGCCAAACCACCCCACATGACTAAAAGTGGGCTCAAACAGTAGGAATTATGCCTCTAGATACTGGCGATACGGGCTTTATGCTCATTGCCACCGCTTTAGTAATGATAATGACACCCGGATTGGCCTTCTTCTATGGCGGTCTGGTGAACAAAAAGAACGTCCTGACAGTGATGATGCAGTCCTATGTATCGATGGGTATCTCGACGATACTCTGGGTCTCTGTGGGGTACTCACTGTGTTTCAGTGGCGATACATTGTTTGGAATCATCGGAGATTTGGATATGGCTTTCTTGATAGGCATCGGGCCATCTGACCTCTACGGAGGTGCTGAAGGAACCATTCCGCTATTGTTATTCGTAGTCTACCAGATGATGTTCGCGGTCATCACACCAGCCCTCATCACCGGTGCTTTTGTCGACCGAATAACCTTCAAGGCCTACCTTATCTTCCTAGTGGCTTGGCAGATTCTCGTCTACTACCCCTTCGTCCACATGATATGGGGTGGAGGTATGTTGGCTGATTGGGGAGTGCTTGATTTCGCCGGCGGCATCGTGGTGCACACCTTAGCGGGTATGGCGGCCCTAGCCAGTGTTATTTACGTAGGGAAAAGGAAGGTCCAAGACACTGGCGCTCATAATGTCCCCTTTGTCGCCATAGGCGCTGCGCTCCTCTGGTTCGGCTGGTTCGGGTTCAATGCCGGCAGCGCGCTGGCTGTTAACGAAGTCACAGCGGTCGCCTTCATCAACACTCAGATTGCGGCTGCATTCGCTGCAATAACATGGCTGCTCCTGGCTTGGTACAATGATGAAAAACCATCATTCGTGGAGTTACTCATCGGTATGATTGCTGGATTGGCCACGATAACACCCGCTGCAGGATTCGTCACTCCTCAAAGTGCGATGATTATCGGGGTGGCTGCTGGTCTAGTGTGCTACTATGCCGTGGTATTCCGAAAGAAGAAGGGATTGGACGATGCTCTCGACGTCTGGGGTGTTCACGGCGTTGGTGGTGCTCTGGGAATCGTTATGCTGGGTGTTCTGGCCTCTGAGAGCATCGGTGGGCAAAACGGTCTCTATCATGGTGACCAGACCTTCTTCTTGGTGCAGTTGGCCGGATTAGCTCTGGCCTGTGTCTGGGCATTCGCATTCACCTATGGCATGCTCATGTTGATCGACAAGGTGACACCCGTGAAAGTGAGCGATGAGGCTGAACAAGCTGACCTTGATATGGTTCTTCACGGTGAGGCTGCATACACAGAATAGACGCACAAACGCTTGCAGCCCTCTGTATCAGAATAACCCGTTGTAGGGGCTTCCAGTATGAAATCTCACATACCTTGAGAGCGTATATTGGCGCCTTCTTGTCGATATAGGAATGCCCTGTTCAGTTATATGTCCGGCAGAATTATTACAACCTTTGAGTATTTGGCAGGTTCATGAGTGCTACCGTGAACGGAACAATTTCTGAAACTGGTTCAATGTCAGTGAAAGAAACTATCGAAGCAATGACTCCTGAAAAAAAGGATGCACTGAAAGGCTGGTATTTCTATGACTGGGCGAATCAGGCTTATGCCCTAACCGTGATGACGGTTATCGCTCCTGCTCTGATGGGTAGTCTGTTCAATCAAGCCACAGGTGGTGAGAGCGACTTCTTTGGATTCAAGGTCACTGGAGACTCATTTTACGCCATCGTACTGATGTTTGCAATGGGAATTGTGGCGATAACGGCACCTGCTCTAGGTGTCATCGCTGACCGGATGCCTATCAAGAAGAAATTACTGAAATGGTACACTGCGGTTGGTGTCATCTTCACCGCAATGATGGGTGCAGCGCCATATTTTGGTTCAGACGGATACATGGTGTTGGCGGTCATGTATGTCATCGGTTCCATCGGTTTCACTGGTGGTAACGTCATCTATTACGCCTTCATGCCACATCTTGCAGATAAACGCTGCATGGACCATGTTTCATCTTGGGGCTATGCATACGGATTCATGGGTGGCTCACTATTGCTTCTGGTACATTTGGGAATACTTCTAGCTAGCCCGTGGGATACCAATTTCAAACTTGCAGTCATCTTTGTGACTTCCTCATTATGGTGGTGGGGCTTTGGTGCATTGATGTTCAAATGGACGCCTGAGCCAGAGATAACATCGGAGATGGAATGGCCGGGCTTAAGGAAGGCCACGTTATTCGCTTATGCTGAAGTTGGACGAACCTTCAAAGAAATCAAGAAATTCCGAGTCCTCGCTCTCTATCTTGCTGCTTACCTGCTATTCTACGATGGTGTTAACACGATTGCAGCCATGGCTAGTGTCTTCGGTGAGGTGGTTCTTAGAATCAATGAATCGATGAACATCGCATTATTGCTCACAGTAAATATTGTAGCAATTCCAATGTCGATATTATTTGGAAAGTTGGCCGACCGAAAGGGCACTAAGTTCTCATTGATGCTGGCCCTGTTTATCTATTGCTTCGTGGCGGTCGCTGCTGCTGGTTTCGCGCCGCTTGAACTTGAGGGAGAAACTGATGCTGAACGCTATGACTTCACTTTTGATTGGAATAACGAGAGCAAGATGTATGAATTGACCACATTGTATGACCGTGGATATGAGGGCTGGGTCTCTGAGGAGGGCGCTGGTGATACGGCTTTCCGTGATAATTTCCAACCCCACTTCCCTGCAACTGATTATTCTGAGGAAGCCTCTTCAGTATCCTCGTTTGGTAATGGCTTACTCGTCTGTGTCTTCATCATCGTTGTCACCGGATGTCTTGGAGCAACTATGATGTATATCCTCTCCCGTGAGATGGGGTGGCTGGGTCTGGCACTCTGTTTCATCCTAGTAGGAGGGGGTATCTTCGCTGCCTCATTAATGGCTGATAAGGCTGCTACAGAGGAAGAGGCCGGAATCAAGCATATCGGCATTGAGAACGCTACAGCCATGGTTGCAGCCTTTGCTGAAACAGATGACCACCGTTTCTCCATCATTTTCGTAGGAGGAAATGAAAACATAACGGGACAAGAAGAGATCGGCAAGAAGCATCCCACTCAGGTAGACCAAGGTGGAATCGTCGATTGGTGGCCAGCCACGTTACGAGAGAATGTCTGGAAACCTCTCGGTTTGAGTGTTAACCTTCAATGGATAATCCTCGGTCTGTTCGTTGGTTGTGCCATGGGTGCTGCTGGTGCGCAGGCACGTTCGATGTTCACCAAGTTGATTCCAGAAACTCGAACAACAGAATTCTTCGGATTCTTTGGTTTCATTGGCAAGGCTGCAGCGATGATTGGGCCATTCCTTTATGCCTTGGCAGTATCGCAATACGACAGCCGTGTGGCCATCTTGACGATAACCATAGTCATCTTGATTGGGACCTATATGACCAGTCGCGTCGACCTTGAGGAAGGTATGCGGGTGGCTGCAGAGGAAGATGCGCGTATTCGCGGTCAGTTATCCGCTGAAGAGTAGCACTCCCGCTGGCGCCCAATCTAGAAAGGATTCAGGATTCAGAATAGCCATATTTTTCCTGCTGTATGGTGATGTACTCAAAAGAGAGAAGCCTAACACCTCCTGATGCGATGGCCCGAAGACCCAGCCAATCAGCAACGGCCTAATTTGACATATCGTAGCATCCGAGTAGTGGCGAGAGAGATAGTCCAAGTATGGTTCAGGGAAGTGGATGTGGTCGATAATGAGAACATTCCCTCTGAGGGTGGAGCCGTATTCATCGCATGGCATCCATCAGGATTAATCGACCCAATGCTGATGATGGCCACCCTTCCTGGAAAGATGTCATTGATAGCCAAGCATACACTGTTCAAGGTGCCAATTCTAGGCACTATAATGAGGGCTTCAGGTGCTCTGCCGATAATGCGCTCTTCAGATGTAAAAAGTAATGGGACTGATTCAAAAAAACACAATGAAAACCAACTTTCCTTAGTCGCCGAAGCGGTAGCCAGAGGTGGAAAACTGATAATATTCCCAGAAGGAACAACCCACTCTGAATCTGATGTTAAACGCGTCCGAACTGGCACTGCTCGAATCATGGAGATGGCGATTGAACAGAGTGAGGAGGAAGGATTAGCACCCCCGTCATTGATTCCAGTTGGCCTCCACTATTCCGAAGCGCATACTTTCCGAGAAAGGGCTGCAGTCATCGTTGAGAGGCCGATGGACCTACCCCCACTCCCTGAACGAAGTGGTGATGCAGCGGCTGATGAAACTGAGCGAAGAACATGGGTCAAGGAAGTGACTTCGGATATCGAAAACGAATTGAAGCGAGCCAGCCATGCAACCTCTTCTTGGCAAAACAGGCACCTGATATGGAGAGCGAGAAGCATTGTTCATGCTGAGCGTTCTCGGGCTAGTGTCGATGCAATAAGTAAGCCATCATATGCAGAATCTGTACTCGGAGCCAGACGACTGAGAGCAGGTTGGGAATATCTTGCAAAGCACGATTCAGAAAGAACCACTGAAATTGAAACAAGGGCGACTGCACACTTTGAGAATCTGGACCAGTTGGGGCTCCATCCACTGGATATCGATGCCAAACCTGAGGAGTTGACGGCCAAGAAATATATCGCCAATAACATTCGATGGTTGTGGTCGGTGAGTTGGATGTTAGGAATAGTCACGTGGGGTGCTATCCTAGGTACATTGCCTCCATACTATGCCAATCGACTTCTGACCAACCTCGCTATTCGAAAAAATGCCTCTCAGGCAGCACTGGGTTCGATTAAGGTATATTCCTCTATTCTTCTGTTCCCAATTTGGTGGGTGATGATAACGGTAGCAACGATCTGGATGTTACTTGGAGAAAATAGTGCGGTTAGAGAATTATTTGCTTCGCATTGGTTACTGGTATATCTGACGGATATTCCTTTAATTGTTGTAGGGATGATATTGATATTATTCTGGCCACTGACAGGGAGAGCGCATCTTGTACTTCAGGCAAATGCTTCCCGTTCATGGAGAGTCATCAGACGATGGAAGCGGTGGAAGGATGACAGCATTGAGTGGGATACCCTGCGAAACGAACAGCTCGCAATTGCTCGAATATTGACTTCATTGGGCGATGAAATGATATTACCAGGTGACGCTGATTGGCAGAACCCACCATTAGGAACCGATGATGCAGAAGTAGTACGAATGCGTTGAGGAGAGTCGAAGGTGATCGCATCCCAAATGAATCCGTCCTTTACTATGTGGCTGACCCAATGTGCTCGTGGTGCTGGGGTTTCAGAGAAGCAAGAGATGAAGTTTTCAAAGCAATTAGTGAGGATGTGAAAATAGAATTCGTGATGGGTGGACTTGCAAGAGACTCGGATGAGCCTATGCCTGAGGAAACAAAGTCCTACGTCAAAGAGGCTTGGCGTCAAGTCAACGACAGAACTGGAGCGGAATTCAACTGGGACTTCTGGGAGAACTGTCAACCGCGCAGGTCGACCTACCCTGCCTGTCGTGCCGTCATAGCGGCAGCAGACAAGGGCCCAGAGATGTTCGACCGAATTCAACAAGCCTACTACCTAGAAGCAAGAAATCCCTCAGATGTAGAAGTTCTTTGCTCTCTAGCCACAGAACTCGGTCTTGACGAAGGGGAATTCCATGCGGAAATAATCTCAGCAGAGGTTGAAACAAAATTACAGGCAGGGTTCAACACTCGGCGGCGAATTGGAGCCTATTCATTTCCAAGTCTGGTGTTGGAAAGCGATGGAAAGGTGCAATTCCTTTGCGATGGTTATTCCTCGGCTCAGGAGATTCTGTATAAGTGGAATGAGACTGGGCAAAATTGAGTAATTCGAATAGTTTGGTCCGGACGCACAAGCGTCCACATCCACTCAGGATACTCCAACGGACGCACAAGAGTTAGAGAAAGAATATCTCATTTCACAAGGATTTGGCGCTGCTCGGCGTATTGTACATACTCATCTAGATCTGAGAAATTCTTCATGGCCCAATCTATCCAGAATGTATGTACGGACGGAATCCGCGTCTGGACCTCTTTCAGAAAGGCAGACACTTCTCCATCGGTGCAATCGGTGATTTCCAAATATTGTGCGACGAAGGAGCGAGCCTGTGCGTCAGACGGGAAGCGCGTCGAATCTGGCTCAAACCACCGAGGCGATTGGTAATCATACATCCACTCACAGAAGAAATTGGCGACGTCGAAGGGTGGATCAAGTGGACCAGCATATTCGAAGTCGAGAAGGTGAATGACGAGGGAGTCTACACTGTCGCATACCAGAACATTGGTGAAGTTCAGGTCGTTGTGGTTCCGGCCAGCCACCGTATGCAGGCGACGCAATTCATGGGCGAGCGCCGCTAACATCTGGTTGTTGTCGCAATCTCCGCGCTGCATCGTCCGTCCTGGCAACCACGTCTCAAGTCTACCCCAATCAAGACGCTGCACTACATGTGCTCCGAACCCAGAGTCCTGAATGTGCCTCTCATCTGGGTTGGTATCTCCGACGCTCGGCCCGAATATCCTCAGAAGGAGTGGACCAAAGTCGCCGCAAAAAATCTTGTAATTGTGATTGCTGAGCCCAAATTGGCAGGGTTCAATGTGCAGAGGTGCCGCGAGATTCCATCCAAGGCCCCTGAGCACCGACATAAGGGCGCGGCTTCTGCTGCCTTTCCAAATTCCTTCTTCACTCTTGTAGAGGTAACTATCACCGATACCACTGCCGGCTTCTCTATTGGGTACCTCTTCCACGAAGCGAACTTTTGCTCTGGTGATTTGAGGGTTTCTGCTTGGATGCAGAAGCACCCACATCTATCAGGCGGCTTAATAAATGCATTTTTGATTATATTGTCGGTAGAAGGTTAATAGGTTTAATAGTCCTGTGTCGAATATGGTTGAGGCATTATCCGTTGTTGGCGCTTTGTTAGATGGTCTATTATTGACATTCATCTTGATTCTTCATCTCAAGAAGGATGACAGAACATGGACTCAGCGTATGGGGGCGACATTCATGTTGTGGTTCCTACTATGCCACCTTGGCTATCAATGGGCTTCAGGGGCCTTTGGATATAATTTCCAAGAAGGTGGTGACTTCGTCACTGATTTGATGGGTGTTCTAGTTTGGAATTTATGGAGAATTGGAGTACTGGCCTTTTTCCTAGCCATGTTCACCGTTCCGATGCCGTGGTTCAAGAAAGGAGATACATATCTCAAGATATTCGTTGCTCTACTGATAATAAATCTCCTGGAAGCATGGTTTGTACATGGCACTCCGGCCTATTCTGAGACCGGATGGGGGCTGTGGTTCGCTATGTCTCCGGCGGTGATAATCATGATGATAATCTATACCTACATAGGCTGGAATTTCCTGACTTCTGAAACCAGCGGTGAAGACAATCTTGAGAAGACCACCGATAAGGCTGGTCTATTCGCCATCATGGCAGTCACTCTGTGGGCTGGCAAGAACTGGTTCGACTGGATGGGCATTTTCACTGAAGGTGAGATGTTCTATTCGTATTGGCCAGCCTATGCACATCCCTTCCCTCTATTCACTTCACTTACATGGAATTTTGAATTGGTGACCGTCGGCTTGACCTTATTCGTATTATTCATAGGTGCACTAATGCACTTGAACAAACAAGGCTCAAAATTGTTAGGTGGCTTCCTTGTTTTCGTGCTGTTCGCAGGAATGATACGATACTACTTCTATCAGTCGGAATCGGTAGATTACGAATTGGTTGGCTCAATTTTGAACGAAGCATCGGTTTCAGAATCATTTGCGCTGTTGACACACGGGGTGATGCAATCATTAGCTAGACCATTGATTATTCTCTTCCTCTGCGTGAAATTTGGTTTTGTTCAAACAAACCATCTTCCGCGCGGTAGCCGAGCGATGATAATCATGGCGCTGGCTGGCTCGGTATCCACCATCACAGAAATACTTCAACCGATATTGGGAATTTCCCAATTAGTCTCAGGCTTCCTCCTTGGTGCAGTATTAGCATTTGAAATTGAAAAGAGAGTTCTAGTTGCCATGCAACCTCCTGAGGATGATTTCAATCCAACTTGGATAATAGAAGGAGATCCAAAACAACTTGAGCGGTGGACGAATATCGGATTTGCCGTGTTCTTAGTAGTAGCGACATTGATAGTGGTAATTTTCACCGATAAGGGGGTGGCCTGAATGAGCAAAGATGACACAGTAGAGGAAGAGGAAGACGTGGAAGAATTGCCAGAAGAAGAATCGGAACCTGTGGAGGAAGAGATGGAAGAAGATTCGGAACCAGTGGAGGAAGAGATGGAAGAATTGCCGGAAGAAGAACCGAAACCGGAGAAGAAACACAGAGCAGTGAGGCGACGTAAGAAGGTCGAGCCGAAGAAAGGTGATGGAGAATTAAAGCCATTTAATCTCAAATCATATTTCATTCCCGAAGATAGGAACTGGGTGCTTCCGTCCTTCATCGCGATTCTCGTGCTTCTGTTCGGGTACTACATGGTGGTCTTCATGGATGTAGTCAGCGAGACTTGCGATGCTCAAGCAGAGATTGGAGATGATGACTGCGATGGTTATGTCGATAATCCTGAAACCAGTACGGATGATTCAAACAGTGATGGGTCTGATTCCGGTAATAACACAACATCTGGTGACTTGAACAACAATAGTACAGATGGAGGTTAGCGCGCATTTACCTCTAACTACCTACCATAGACAAAGTGCTTCTTTCACCGAATACTAATCCACGAGAGTCCGACTTGCTTCGGATGATTATTGACAGGTCAGAATCGCAATGTTGGGGTGGACACTGAAGCGTAGGGTTGTTGAATAGAGTCTTGCACGCAGTCAATATGAAGCACAGCACAGGTAAGGCCTTGGGCATCCTGTTACTGTGTTTCTTTGTTGGTTCATCCTTTTTTGGTGTAGTTTCTTCTAATGCATCTGCCGCAGGCAAGGACTGGCTGCATGGTGAAGAGGAATGGCTAATTCCACAAAAAAATAGATTGTTTTTCAATGGCAGTGATGCTTCAGATACCCATTTATCTATTCTCAACCCTTATCCTACTGAACCTGCTGGTAATATGAGAATTGGAGGTTCTGCTACTCGTAGAACTATTTTCGATTCAATCCAATCTCCCCCATTGGTTGAGGCGATTGATGCAGAAATCAATGTTTCTGGATTTATTCATGTCACCGCAACCGACCTCATCCCATTGGCATCCTGTGCTATTCAAACTAGACCAACCCAAATATTTCTGGATGTAAAGGCTGGTGGAGAAGTAGTTTATTCTGATGAATCAGAATCGATTATTGTTAGAGAAGAAACGATAACTAGGGCTCATAACTTCACATTTGATCGAGCTCAAATTAATCTTAATCTAAGCGTTGGAGATGTTATCGAGGTCACATTATCTGTTATGCATGACTGCACCGCACCAATCGATTTGTGGTGGGAACTTCTCAAACCTGAAGCGCGTGTACTTTACGATGACCTCGGTTTTGCACATGTTGACTTTATTGCCTTAGGACCTTGGGGAATGGAAGGATATAGGAGCATCGAGTTGGAAGTTTGGGGGCCACTTGATTCCGATGATGGAAGGCCTATGGACCGAGAATCTATTCTTGAAATATTCACTGACCCCCAAGATGTCCGAACCGTCGAGGAATCTCGAACCGCTTATACATATGTGACTCCTAAATTAGGCAAGGGTCATTATTTACTTCAATTTTGCATGGAGACAAATGATGGGTACCATACCACAATGGTTGGTGAATGCCACTTCAAAGGCTGGCTGCATATCGTGGATGAAGGGGCCGAAGAAGATGGTTTTAATGCGATATATTGGTTAGCACCAACGGCATTTCTTTCTGTTTTACTTTGGTTAGGCTGGAATATAAAGCAATCAATTATTCTTCCAGTTCCTTTGATGGTGTTGATGTTGGTAATGTCCCTCCTTTTGATACCTCTAACTTCCCAAATGCCTAATCTGGGAGCGTCCGATGAACGCATTGACAATGATTGGCCGGCACCCCAATTTGTTCTGAATACCGCAGGTAACAATAGTAGTGCGATGTCTTTGGATAATCTATTGGAGGATAAGGAAGCAACTCTGATTGCGGTTAGTATCGTAGGTTCTCCAAATGTGTATTCTCATCAATCAGTTCTTGAAATGGTTCAGGACAAACTATCTGACCGAATGAGTGTTGCTATGCTGATAACCGGAGAAGAAGTTGCGCCCTTTGAATTGGAAGCCCTCAATGAACAGGTCGATGGGAAATGGGCGATAATGCTCGATGAACACGATGGAGGTGTCGCAGCCAGTCTACCTACTGGTATGGCTGATGGCTTAATCCTCATCGATGGTTCCGGTCATGTAGCATGGTGGACGGAAGAAAGTACTACTCTCGAAGATGTTGAAGTAGCACTCGATGGTATTTCAGAAGGCTCTGGTAATGGCCCAATGATGCTAATTGCTCTACTTTGGACTGCATTTTTCCCGCTAATTTTGATTTCCTTGCCAACCAGTGATTGGCAGCGTCCTGAGGAACCATTGCCGCCAGGTGCAAATTGGGGCGGGACTGTTTTGACGGCTGGTTTTGGTTTCCTAGTTTTTGCCTTACCCGTAGCAATTCTTGGAATGACGGGATTAAGTGGAGAGGCTTGGTATCTTGTCCAGTTAGGAATCGCTAGTTATTTGATTTACCAAGCGATTGCAACAATGATTTGGGGTTGTGCCCTAGAGGTCAAGTTACTTGGAAATGTACTCTATGGATTTTCTCCACGCATCTACCGCCTTTGGAAACCTAAAGAAGAATTTCGTCTCGAATTCCAACTAGGTTTGTGGGTTGGATTGATTTCTTGGATGACATCACCGATGTTAATTCCTCAAATGATTTCTACCCCATTGACGACCAGTGGTTATGGAATAAGCATGGGCTTACTTATGCTGATTGGCTGCATAATAACTTCTGGCACAGTAGTATTGGTTGCTAGGATGATTTCATCGATGGCAGGTAGAATTTCGGTACTCTTGGGAAAATATGGAAGAGCGGATTTACTCAGGGCATACGGCGTAATCATGATTCCATTGTCCTTGTGGATGATGATGTCTGTATTCTTAGATGCTCAAAATATTGGCTTCTTTTAGGGACCGCCTTCTTCAATACCCTTGACGTTATTGATTTCTCTTCATGGTCAGCGAAGTGAAGCAACAAGCACGAAATTGGGTTCCCGTTTGGAGTGCAAGTAGAAGCCGTTGGATTCAATCTTGTCCTCGCCGCTATTTACTACAATACGTTGCAGGAAGAGGTGGCCGTCAGGTGCTGGATAGACCACGCCGTTGGTTGTGGAAACAAGGCCGCTGGGCTCCGGCAAATGAATTGTTGAAACGTGCAGTTAAGGACACTTTGAGAGCCTGGATGCTCGATGCTCATGCTGGAATTTGCTGGTCCATCAATACAGCACATTGCGAGATGGAACGACGCTTCCAACGTAGTATCTCTTCTCAACAGGATGAGATGGCGAAATTACAAAGTCGTCTGCAAAGGCCAACTGCTCTATACAGAACTCCAACTCCTGACTCCATTGCAAGATTGCTCGAAGATGGCGATTTGATCCTTCGTCGGGCTCTAAATCATCCGTTAATTGGTGAATTACTTTCTTGTAGATTTTCAGGAGAATGGCAACCCCTTGACCCGTTCGAATTATCGAGAACCGAGGAAGGCCTAGCCTACTTGACTCCCGATTTAATCATTAAAGGACCTCAACGCTGGGTATTGATTCGACTATTGAGTGATTCTTGGAAACACCTTCCAGATGCAGCGAGAGAAGTTGAACTTCTAGGAATGGTCAAATGGGCTCTTGAAGAACCGACCTTGCCTGATAGCGAAGAATCCTACGAAATTGCCCGTATTTCACATTCAAAGAAAAAGGGTTGGAGGACTTGGCGACGGCAGGTGAAAAAGAACGATACTGAAATACTTCGACAAATGATACGCTCAGATATTTCGGCTGCTAGGACTTTAGTGCGTAGTGCTGGGCCTATGCTCAACCTCGATAGAATTCCTCTTGCTGAAAAAAAATGGCGTTGCAAGGACTGTGGCTTTCGATTCACATGCCCAGGCGGGAAAGATATGGAGAGTGCAAAGTTACTGCAAGCCGCAGCTGAGCAGGCATATGTTAATTCAAAGGCTTGATACTAGGTCACGAAGAACCGACAAAGGGTCTTCAGCCTTAGTTACTCCGCTTGCGAGCAATACTCCAGAGGTCCCCAATTCGATTGCGGTTGAAACATCTTGCCCATTCTTTACTCCTGCTCCACAAAGAGTTACAACTTGTGGATTCACCGAATTTACTAGACTAACTGTATCTGATACAATTGCTGGGTCAGCACTGGTTACCGAGATATCTCCGCCGATTAATTCAGGAGGTTCAACTGCAATCATTGTTGGAGAAAGTGCTGCTAATGCCTTTGCTTCATCTAAATCGGCAGCACAAGCGCATACTGGGAAATCAATAGGGAGTTGGGAAATCAATTCCTTTACGTGCTCAATTGAAACCTTGTGTTCTGCATGATTGATTATTGTTCCAGATGCTCCATGCTGAATTGCAGTTGAAGGATGTAACCAGCCGGTGTTGGAGCCAAATCCAACTGGGTCAAGGTGTTGGGTCCAAACGTCAAGAGTAGGTGCAGCTGCAATGACTGATGCTAAATCGAATGCACTGACGACAGCAACGAGTTCTGCAGTCTCGACTTCAGTGTTGACGACTTCCATTGCCCTTGCTAATTCAACTGCGGCAAGGCCGTGTGCGGATTCATAAGTTTTGAAATTGACTACAATCAGCGGTTTGGACATAGACCTGCGCCGAGGTTCCGATTATTCAATCTGAGGGCGGCCAAGTTCCTCCACACAGACTTGTTCCAGCTGGTACATTTCCATCATGGGCGACTATAACTCCCTCCAATGAACATTCTTCACCGATGAATGCATTGTTGCCAATCAAACAGTTTTCTATTTTCGAGGAGCGGCCAATTGTTGCACCACTGAGGATTGAACTTCTAGTGAGGGAACAATTCTCTTGGATTTCGACAGAATCTGAAATCATACTTCCACCTTGGACATTTTTTGATGGTTGTGATGCAAACCAAGAACCATCTACCACTTGACCTGCATTATGCCGTGAATTAGCGACTGCAACCTCTACTGCATCAAGCCATGAATCTGGAGTGCCGGCGTCGATAAAATAACCCTCAAATGGAAATCCGCTCAACTCACCTTGCTCTGCTAATATTGGGAAAATCTCCCTCTCGATGCTAAATTTACCTTCAGGCATCATGGCAAAGACTTCCTCCTCAAGGATATAGGAACCAGCGTTGATTAAATTGCTAAATACCTCCTCAGGCTTGGGTTTTTCCTTGAATCTAGTAATCATTTTGTTATCATCCAATCCGACGATTCCAAATCTTGTTGGGTCCTCAACCTCCCATAATCCAAGTGTTCCTTGTACACTCATTTGTTTATGTTGATTTAACATCGCACCGACATCGAGCGATGATATTACGTCGCCATTAAAACAAGCAAAGGTTCCACTGACATGATCCATACAATTCCTCAAAGCCCCACCCGTTCCCAATGGTACATCTTCAGGTACGATAACAACATCATAATCTAAATCCGCCTTTGAGAAGTATTCCCTCATCTGCGACACTTTGTATCCGGCAGCGATGATTACCTGGTCAACTAATTCAGTAGGAATCCCAGAGACTACTTGCTCTACCAAGGTCATATCCAAGAGAGGAAGAAGAGGTTTTGGGATGGAGTTAGTCCAAGGTCGTAGACGACTTCCAATACCCCCAGCCAGCACCACTACCTGCATTGACATGGTCAGTGGGGGGTCTGACGTGGTTCAAGTGACTTGTCACCCGCTGATGTGTGATGGGCGCGATGTTCAAGGAGGACCTATCGGTCGCAGGTTCGGCGAGAGACATGAATATTCATGAATACCAAGGAAAGGCATTGTTTGCAAAACATGGAATCAGTGTGCAACAGGGCGTTCACGCAACTTCAGTTGAAGAAGCGCTTGCAGGCTGGGATACACTTGGCTCAAGCATTGTTGCTGTAAAATGTCAAATCCATGCGGGTGGGCGAGGAAAAGGCACTCTTATCGACCCTCAATCCCGTGAAATGGTGATGCAAGGAGGAGTTCATTTAGCCCGCTCTCGTGAAGATGTAGAATCACAAGCGAGCAATATGCTGGGCAATGTCTTAGTCACTAAGCAAACCGGAGAAGAAGGTAAACTCGTTCAAAACCTATACATCGAGGCAGGTTGCTCAATTGCTCATGAATATTACCTCGCACTGTTGGTAGACAGAGAAGAAAAATCTGTTCTAATAATGGCATCTACCGAAGGTGGAATGGATATAGAAGAGGTTGCTGAGAACACTCCCGAATTACTTCACAAGATATGGGTCGACCCAAATGCTGGTCTACTTGGTTTCCAAATTGGAGATTTAGCAAGAAAACTCGGACTTTCAAAAATGGCCTCTCGCTCATTCGCAAAGATGTTGCGTGCGATGTATGGATTATTCGTCTCAAAAGATTGCGCCATGGTTGAAATTAACCCATTAGTACGAACCGAAAATGATGAAATCATTGCCCTTGATGCAAAAGTCAGTTTTGACGAAAACGCATTCTTCCGCCACCCAGATGTATTCAACGAAATGCGCGACCTTGCTGAAGAGGAAGAAACCGAAATTAAAGCCGAACAAGCCGGTTTATCATATGTCAAACTAGATGGGGAAATCGGTTGCTTAGTCAACGGGGCTGGCCTTGCAATGGCTACAATGGATGTAATCAAACTCTATGGTGGCGACCCAGCGAACTTCCTAGATGTTGGAGGAGGTGCTGATGAAGAGGCGGTTAAGACCGCCTTTGGAATTATTCTTGATGACCCCAATGTGAAAGGCATCATGGTCAATATCTTCGGCGGAATAATGCGTTGTGATATCATCGCACGCGGAATTATAGCAGCAACTGAATCATTAAGTCTGGAAGTTCCACTGGTAGTTCGGTTATCTGGAACGAACTTTCAAGAAGGCCGAAATATTCTGAGTGGAAGTGGCCTTGACATCCATTCCGTTGAAACCTTAGCCGAAGGTGCTCAAAAAATAGTTCAACTAATCGGAGGTGGTGTGTGATGGCAATTTGGATTGAAGAAGACGCAAAAGTACTGGTCCAAGGAATTACAGGTAAGCAAGGAATGTTTCACGCTGAAATGATGATCGAGTATGGTACCAACATAGTTGGAGGAGTAACTCCGGGCAAAGGTGGCCAAATTGTCTTGGACAACATCCCAGTGTTCGACAGCGTTTTGGATGCTGTAGAAGCAACCGATGCTGATGCAAGCGTAATCTATGTTCCACCTCCATTTGCTGCTGAAGCGATAATGGAAGCCGCTGATGCATTCGACCGCAGTAAAGGAGAAGGAGTGGTCATCTGCATTACAGAAGGGATTCCGACCCTCGATATGGTCAAAGCCGTAGCCTATGTTAACGAGCGAGTTGGAGTTCGCCTCATCGGTCCAAATTGTCCAGGAATCATCACCCCAGGTGAAACCGGTGGTGCGAAGATCGGCATCATGCCGGGTCATATCCACGCTAAGGGTAGAATCGGTATCGTCTCCAAGTCTGGAACATTGACATATGAGGCAGTTGCTCAAACAATGAGCATCGATGAAGGCCAATCAACTTGTGTTGGTATTGGCGGAGACCCAGTCAATGGAACTGGTTTCATCGATTGTTTAGCGGCCTTCGAAGCCGACCCTCAAACCAAAGCCATAGTTATGATTGGAGAAATTGGTGGAACTGCAGAAGAAGACGCAGCTCAGTGGGCCGATGAAAATGTAAGCAAACCAATAGTCGGTTTCGTAGCCGGTGCAACAGCCCCTCCTGGTAAGAGGATGGGTCATGCAGGTGCTATTATTTCAGGTGGCAAAGGGACAGCAGCGGATAAATTCGCAGCCTTTGAAGCCGCAGGGATTCATATTGCAAAGGACCCATCTGAAATCGGACAAGTTTTACTCAATGCTTTGAAAGAAGCAGGACTTCGCTGATTAATCAGTTGAAGAATAACAATCATCGCGGTGGACCCTTTCTTGGAGGGCCACCTTTCTTCGGACCGCCAGGGGGGCCGCCTTGCTTTGGACCACCTGGAGGGCCACCGCCTCTACCGGGTGGACCGCCTTGCTTTGGACCACCTGGAGGGCCACCGCCTCTACCGGCTGGACCGCCTTGCTTTGGACCACCTGGAGGGCCGCCACCACCACCGGGAGGACCCGAACGTGAGGGACCTCCTCTTCCAGGACCTGAAGGGCCGCCACCACCACCGGGTGGGCCTCCGCCTCTACCGGGTGGACCGCCCTTTGCTGGCCCTGATGGGCCACCTCTGGCTCCGCTAGGTGGACCAGAGCCTCTACTTCCGGGGCCCGGTGGGCCGCTTCCCCTACTTCCAGGGCCGGGAGGCCCATTGGATGAATCATCTACTTCATCTTCAAATACGGCACCACAATGACTGCACTTCGAATCAGATTCTACTACCAATCCTCCGCACATTTCGCATGCAAACATTTCCTCTTCGTCTTCAGGTTCAGGAGTTGAAGTCTTTCCATGAACCAATTCAACTTCACCATCTTTGGAACGGAAGAGGTTGATTTCTGCAGATAGGTCAATTCCTTTCAATGCTAATTCCGTTGAAATTGCATGTTGAAATGCACGGGCAAGGTCTTCAGGAGTATCCAATACTCTGCCATCATCAACATAAGTGATATTGATAATTAGTAAGTCAGACTCCGTTTTAGATTGTGGAGTTTCAACTGCTACCCCGCGCTTCCTTGCAACTCGGCGAACTGAAACTTCGGCCATTCTTCGCAACAAACTTTTATCGATGCTGGCTTCATTTTCACCACCCCCGATAGTTTCTTTCAGGAATTCGGCCGCCTTACTCGCCTCCTCTTGTAAATGCGCAGGTAACTCACCACTGATTTGAGCAAGTACAGATGAAGCGCTATCTTGATTCATTTGCAGCCATTGACCTCGACGCTCATTCTTGATTTCCTTCTCAGCAATACTCAATCTATTGACCATCTCATCAGTTGGACTAACAGAGGGGTTGTATGTAGACTGCAATGATTGTGGAGTTTGAATTAATGCACCTAAATCAGGCTGAGGCATGCCTTGCAATGAAGCCGCTTCGATGGCAGCAGCATCTAGGTGTGGCTGGTCTAATGAAGGAATTCCGGTCGCCATTTGGTCTAGCAAAGAAGACATCGGTTGGGCATTAGGGTCCTGAATTACTGGTTGATGTCCTTGCTGCATTTGGTCTAACATATGGTCGGGCGGAAACTGTTGAGGTGGTACATTTTGTTGGTTTATTTGGTCTAGGATTCCACTGGGTAGTTGTCCTTGCTGCATTTGTTGTTGCTCTCTTTCCTGGCGAATTGCTTCACCACTGACAACACCAAATCCGCGGCCTCCTGATACTTCTCCACCAGCCAGGCCAACTTGCCCCGGAAGTGAAGCTTTTGAGAGATCTTGACGAGAGCCACACTCAGTGCAAAAAATACTGTCATCGGGAATCTCTGAAACACAGGAAGTACACTGCATGACTCATCCCCAACCCCTGCTGTCTCCGGCCCTTGTAAAACGCTTGCTACGCAAGATGCCTGCTGAAGCCAATTAACTCGGGTTGAAAAAGATGCGGAAAAGGGAGTTGACAAAGCAAGAGTTGATTCACTTTGGCAGTTCCGAACGGTTTGGGAATATGGCTCGCATCGTTGTGGTAGGAGGGGGGCTATCTGGAGTAGCCTCAGCCCTTGCTATCGCAGATTCCTCCCCTGAAGACGAAGTTATTCTAGTTGAATCGAGAGCCCAACTTGGCGGCAGAGTCTCAAGTATCAAGGACCCGAAAAGCGGCTTGCTGCTCGATAATTGCCAGCATGCTTGCTTCCGCGTATATGATTGTTTTTTACAATTATTAGCGAGGTGTGGTGCCCGCGATAGCATCAAGTTACAAGCAAAAACAGATTTGCCATTTTTGCAAGTCGGTGGGGGGCGAATCGCTTCACTAAGCGATGGCCGTCTAGAACCTCCTAACCATATGGCTGGTTCAATGATTAAATTCCCTTTTCTTAGTTTATCTGATAAAATCGCAATGAGGAAGGTCATCAAAGAATTATCAGAAATGACTCCAGAACAAATGTCAGCCCTTGATGACTTAAATTTTGAACAATGGCTAATAGAAAAAGGTCAGAGTCAAAGAGCCATAGATCGCTTCTGGGGGTTCTTTGTTCTCGCAGCATTGAATATTCCTGTTTCACAAGCGAGTGCAGCCCTCTCTGCTTTCCTTTTCCAGCGCGGATTATTCGGTGATGCGCATGCCTTCGATGTAGGGGCATTCACCTCGGACCTTTCAGATTCATTACACCCCCATCTTTTGAGAACACTTGAAGAATCGGGAGTAGAGGTGAAATTGTCTACTAAAGTAAATTCAATTTCAAAAGAAAATGGGCTTAAAGTATGCTTGAGTAAAGAAATCATTTCATGTGAAAAGATTGTTGTAGCACTACCACATCACTTGACAGGGAGATTACTATCAGAGTTCTCTGAAATTGTTGAAGCAGTAGACCATTTAGAGTATCGGTCATTGATTGGAATCCATGCATTACATTCCGCTGAAGTTCTACCCAAATCATTCACTTTTGCAGTTTGTGTTGATGAACCGATAATCCAAATGCTGTTCAATAAGAATTCTGAAATTGATGAAGAGAAAATGCCTGAAGGTATTGGCCAATGGGTTTCTGTTCCGATTAGTTGCGGTGATAAATGGCTGGACTGGGACGATGAACAATTCCTTGAGGAATATCGAAGAGTTGTAAAAGGAACCTACCCCCATTTATGGAATGAACCCGATTCATTTGTTGTAATCCGCAACCGTAAGGCGACATTTGCTCCTCTTCCTGGAAGTGAAAAATACCGATTGAGCCAAGATTTGATTGCAAAAGATGGCATCTACATCGCAGGAGCATGGACAAATACCGACTGGCCCTCAACGATGGAAGGAGCAGTTCGAAGCGGATTGCTGGCCGCATCGAGTTTATTGAATGAAAATTGGAATCCAGAGAAAAAATGGCGATGGTGGCCAAGCCCTCCTAAAAGGAGAGACGATAGTTGGAGGACCTGGTAGATGGGTGAAAAATTCAACTGGGGTGAACATCAAATTTCACCTGATGGCAGTGTTGAATTAGCCGGCTATAATCTCTATAGAGAACTTGTAGAAGCCCAATCATATTGTACTCTAATCGCAAAGTCTCATTACGAAAACTTCGTGATTTCTAATTGGTTTACACCCAAAGAAATTAAGCAACATATCGAGAATATCTATGCCTTCTGTCGCTACGGTGATGACCTCGGAGATGATGCCCCATTCCCCCCAGACCAACGCCTTCTGTTATTGCAAGAATGGCAAGATGATTTACAAAGGGCTGCGGAAAATGAGTGGACAGGCTCAGCAAAACATCCTATTCATATTGCAATTCAGCATACAGCCAAAGAAAAAAACATTCCAGTAGAACCTTTCATCAAACTGATTCAGGCTTTCAAAATGGACCAATCAACAAATAGATGCAATGATTGGGCTGAGTTGAAGCAATACTGCGTACATTCAGCGGACCCTGTTGGACACATGTTTCTCTATGTATATGGGCATGATAATCAAGAAATGAGGGGGCTTGCAGATAATACCTGTACTGCATTGCAATTGGCAAATCATTGGCAAGATATCTCCAGAGACCTAGATCAAGACCGAATTTACATTCCCCTAGATGAAATGGAGAAATTCGGTTATACCATTGAGATGTATGAACAGCGAGTAGTCAACGAACAATGGAGGAACTTACTTTCTTTTCAGGTAGAAAGGGCACAATCCCTTTTCGATGAAGGTCGAAAATTATGGCCGCAAATCGACCCACGCTTAGCGGTTGATCTGCAGATGTTTACCAAGGGAGGGGAATCAATCCTCAAGTCGATACGTCGACAAAAATTTGACACTTTCAAGAAAAGGCCAAGAGTCAGTAAATTTTCTCAACTACAAATGTTATTCTCAACATGGAGAAAATGGCGAAGGGCAGAGAAAAAATATAAGAGAAGTCAGCAAAAACTCACTTAACCGATGCCCTGAAAGGTGATGGCTGATACGAACGAGGCGATTAGCATGCTTGAGCGCGGTGATAGGAAGGGATTACTGACTCCACTCCTTGGTGCTGCACCAAACCGAAAAGACTCATATCGTCCCAAAAATAGCACACTTGAGACACTTCGAGCAGCAGTAGTTTTGACTAAGGATGCGGTTAAAGCCGTTTCAATCACAGCAATGGAGGCTTTACGAGAAGGTGCAGCCTTCATTGGAATAACAAATCCACAAAATGAATTGGTGGATCCATTTGAAAACCTCAATGCGCCGATTTGGGAACGGACTCCACCTTCTGAATTGCTTCATTTGGCATACAATTATTGTGAGGAGTTAACAATTCGAGAAGCAGGGAATTTTCACCATTCATTCAAATATCTCCCAGATGAACAACGATTAGCAATGTGCGCTGTTTATGCATTTTGTAGGCGTGCTGATGATATCGCTGATGGAGATTGGTCCGACAGGTTTCCAGGGGGCAAAGGAGAAGAAGACCCTGAAGCTGCTCAATACAGATTACGCCTAGAGGAACTTTATGGGCGAAGCACAATAATCAATGAAGATGCATACAAAAACAAATTAACTCAACTGTTTTTCTTCCGCAAAAAACTCTCCACATGCTACAATGAATTATCTTCAACCGACCCAGTATTTCTTGCCTTGAAGGACACTGTCAAGAATTATGGGATTTCCAGAGAACACTTTGATGACTTGATTTCGGGAATGGAGGAAGACTTGTTCATCAATCGCTACAAAACATTCGATGACTTGTACTTATATTGCTATAGAGTAGCTAGTGTTGTCGGTTTAATGTGTATAGAGATTTATGGCTACGAAGATGAAAGAGCAAAGAAATATGCTGAGTCATGGGGTGTTTTTATGCAATTAATCAATGTTCTCAGAGATGTAGGGGAAGATATTGGCCGCAACAGAGTATATCTACCTCTAGATGAACTTGAATCAAACAATATAGATGTTGAGCATTTCACAGAAGGTCGTGTTCTCTTGAATAACCAATGGGAGCCATATACCAAAGAATATGCAAAACGTGCTCGAAGTTATCTCAAGGAGGCGAGGAAATTGTTGCCACTCCTACCTCGTAGAGCCAGATACTCTCCCGCTGCGATGATTGCATTCTACGAGAAAATCCTGAATGGAATCGTCAAACGCCAAGGCGACGTTTTCACATCAAGAGTGGGTCTTTCAAAACCTCAGAAACTAATTCTCGCTGCAACCGTTTACTTGAAACACCGGATTCTACCTCGGTTCCTAACTCCGATTTGGGATGGATTGGCAAGAGTGGGCTTATTGCCTAGAGTCTGAATTGACAACCTCTACTCAGCAACATTGATGCCAATGACGGGCAGTGGTTGTACACGTGGAGAGTGGTGATTCAGACTTGCGGCGCTTTGAGCGCCTAACGCCGTTCAAGATTAGAGAGGTCTTGATCGTCTCTTCACCATTCGACCATTACGTTTTGGAGGAATCAGGCCACCTTTCAGAACTGATTGCCCAAGAATATAGCGAATTGAATTTAACTCAGGCTCCGCGCTTCATCCATTCACCAAATGCTGTTGATGCTATTGCCTTGCTGAGAGAGCGCAGTATTGACCTTGTCATTACGATGCTAAGAATTGGCACGATGAAAGTACATGAATTCGCTCAGCAAGTAAAGAGCATCCAGCCTGGTCTGCGTGTAGTATTACTAGCCTACAACACAAGAGAATTGGCAACATTAAGAGAGGGAGCAGGACTTGATCACACATTCGTATGGCATGGAGATAGTAGAATTCTATTGGCAATATGCAAATTGATGGAGGATGAGCGAAATGTTCACCACGATGTAGAAAAGGGTGATGTTCAGGTAATTCTACTGGTTGAAGATAGCCGAAGGTTCTACTCTTCTTACTTGCCAATTCTCTATAGAATGCTTGTTAAACAGACAAGTCGCTTAATGTATGAAGGAGCGAACTTACTTGAGAAAAACTTACGCCTTAGGGCTAGAGCAAAGATATTGTTGGCAACCAATCACGAAGATGCAATGCTGCATATTGAACGCTATAGTGAAAATATCATCGGTGTTTTCACAGATGGAGAATTTCCAACAAAATCGGGAAATCGAAAAAATGCTGGATTGGATCTTGTGAAGGAAATCCGCTCAAGAAACCCACATATGCCCATTCTTTTTCAGAGTAAAAATCCCGAACTTGCCGAACCTGCAAGGGCCTTGAAAACTACCTTTTTGCACAAAGAATCATCCACATTGAGAAAAAGGATTCAGAATTTCATGAAACAACATATGAGTTTTGGTGATTTTATTTTCAGAGATGAAGCAGGGGAGGAAATATGCAAGGCAGAAGACCTACGCCAACTCAGAGATCAACTCGTAAAGGTTCCAATTGAATGCGTAGGAAGACATGCCTCACGCAATCACTTCTCGCATTGGCTTAGAACTAGAACCGAATTTGGCCTTGCAGCCGCGATAAGGCCCAAAAAATTAGATGATTTCGAACAATTGGAAGGAGTTAGGGAGTTCTTGCTGTCCTCAATCAACGACTTCCTTGCAGCAAATCGAAAAAGGGAAATTAGAGACTATTCTGCTGGGCTTGAAAAGGTTGGTGGGTTCCAGAAACTTGGCAGCGGAACCTTGGGAGGGAAAGGAAGGGGCCTAGCATTCTTCTATTCTAAAATGCCAGATCTCGGGATTGCCGAGCGCTTTCCAGAAATCGATATCGTAGTGCCTAAAAGTATGGTTGTGGCAACTGATGTATTTGAAGAATTTGTTGAAAGAAATGATTTGGGAAAGTTCGCTTCAGATGATCATGATGATGAGGAGGTTAAGTCTGCTTTTTTGGCAGGGCGATTCAAAGAAGAGCATATGGCCGTCCTAAGTAGAATCCTTGAAATTGTTGATTGGCCCTTAGCTGTACGTTCTTCCAGCCTTCTCGAAGATTCATTACACCAGCCATTTGCTGGAGTATATGATACTCATTTCCTTCCCAATGATCATCCAGATGACAAAGTTAGGACAAAACAACTCGCAGATGCTGTGAAGCTTGTATTCGCATCCACTTATTCCAAGAGGGCAAAAGCCTACGTCGCGGCTACACCAAATTCTATCGAAGAAGAAAGAATGGCGGTGGTTATTCAAGAATTGGTCGGAAGCCAACATCAAGGTCTATTCTATCCATTAATTTCAGGGGTGGCAAGGAGTCGAAATCACTACCCTGTTGCACCCATGAAAGCAGAGGATGGAGTTGCAGCAATTGCACTCGGCCTAGGAGTTACAGTAGCAACTGGTGATAAATGCTTGAGGTTTTCACCTGCTCATCCGAAGAGATTGCTTCAACTAGCATCTACAAGCAGCGCGCTAGAGCAGAGCCAACGCAAGTTTTGGGCATTGCGAACCGGAGTTAAAGAGGACATTGATTCAAAGTCGTTGACTGAATTGATGGTTAGTTCAGATATTGCAATTGCAGAAGAGCATGGAAGGTTATCACAAATCGCTTCGACATATGTTGCTGCTGATGATAGGGTTGTAGATGGTATAGCACTGCCGGGGGCCAGAATTCTTTCATTCCACGGCCCACTAAAGAGAGATTCTTTTCCATTGGCAAACATCTTGAGGCACGTGCTGAAAACTTGCGAAAACCACTTGTCTTGCCCAGTTGAAATTGAATTCGCTGTTGATATTGAAGAGAGTGAAGGCAAGAGTTGCTTTGCTATGTTGCAATTACGGCCTTTATTGACGATTGGTGCCCAATATGAAGTGGAGATGTCGCACCTAAAGAGTGAAAATATGATTTGCCAAAGCAGTCTATCGCTTGGAACCGGTGTTATTGATAATATCAAAGACATAGTATACGTCCATCCTCAAAGACTAAATCGATTGAAAACTCGAGACCTCAATGAACCTATAGAACGAATAAATGCTAAGTTATCCCAGCAGAACCGTCCGTATATTCTAATCGGCCCAGGTAGATGGGGATCTTCTGATCCAAGCCTTGGAATTCCAGTTTCATGGGGCCAAATTAGTGGTGCCAAAGCAATTGTTGAGGCGGCGATGGACGATATTCATGTTGAACCAAGTCAAGGCACACATTTCTTCCAAAATATCGTCTCCTTCAATGTAGGATATTTAACAATCACAAGTGTTGATGAGGATGTAGATTGGCAGTGGTTAGACTCGCACGATGCTGATTTTGAAGAAGGTCCGTTAAGGCATATTTCATTAGACGGAGAAGCAAGAGTATTGCTCGATAGTAAAGCCGGTCAAGCGGTTATTGAGAAACCCCCTCAGGCGGCGGATTGATGAATGGGAATGCTTGCGAGTGAATGTCTGAGCAGAGGTGTTGAGCATGCGCGTTGCAGTTCTGAAAGAAGATAATTGCCAGCCAAAGAAGTGCATGGATGAGTGCCATGCATTTTGCCCACCTGTTAGAAACGGTGTTGAGTGCATCATCTTAGATGACAAAACTGGCAAGCCGCACATTTCGGAGTCGTTGTGTATAGGATGTGGGATTTGTATCAATAAATGCCCTCACGATGCTCTCATCATTACACAATTACCGAGTGAATTGGGAGAAGATAGAATCCACAGATATGGACAAAATGGGTTTAGGTTATTTCGCCTTCCAACTCCCTCAAAAGACCAAGTTGTAGGAATTCTTGGACCAAATGGAATGGGGAAATCAACCGCAATAAATATTCTCTCAGGACAAATTATTCCCAACCTTGGCGAGTGGGATTCAGATGATTGTTATTGGGAAGATGTCATCGAAAGCCTTCCAAGGGGTGAATTGCGCGATTTCCTAACTATGATTTCAGAAGCAGGTGTATCAGTTGCAGTAAAGCCCCAGTATGTCGATAAATTACCCAAGATGTTAGAAGGGGGAGTCGAAGAACTACTGAAAGGTGTGGATGAAAGAGGAATCCTTGAAGAGATGACGGTGAAATTGGGGATTGACCATTTACTCAATAGAAAATTAACTCAACTTTCTGGTGGTGAATTGCAAAGGGTGGCAATATGCGCAACAGTATTGCGCGAAGCAGACGTCTATTTTTTTGATGAGCCATCATCTTACTTGGATATTCATGAAAGAATGAGAATTGTCGGCCTGATACAGGAATTAGCAGAAACTCGAAGAGTTATCGTAATCGAGCACGATTTGGCAATTCTCGATGTATTATGCGATTTGATTCACATTGTGTATGGCGAGAAAGGGGCATATGGAATATTTACTCCTGCCCGCTCGACAAGGACTGCAATAAATGTCTATCTCGATGGATTCTTACCCGAGCAGAACATCCGCATTAGAGACAAACCAATCATTTTCCAAACTCATGTTGAAAGAACTTCTGAAAGAGGGATGCCCATCCTTTCATGGGGGGGTTTGGAAAAGAACCTAGGTGATTTCAAATTAACCAGCGGGGATGGAAACATTCACCGCTCTGAAGTTGTTGGTGTAGTAGGGGCGAATGGTACCGGAAAAACAACGTTGGCAAGATTGATTGCAGGGGAAATGGAATATGATGCAGGTTGGGTGACCGCTGAGGCGAAAATTTCCTATAAACCACAACATGTCAAGGCAGAGCATGACCTGAAGGTCAGGGAATGGCTAGATGCAGAACTCGGACCAAGGTGGCATTCTGGCGAATTCAGAGTCAACGTAGTTCGAGCCTTGGGCGTTGATCAATTACTCGAAAAGAGAGCCAACAAATTGAGTGGAGGGGAATTGCAATCTGTGAGTATTGTCATTTGTTTGGGCAGAGATGCTGACCTGTATTTGCTTGATGAACCAAGCGCCCACTTAGATGCCAATGCCCGTATGGAAACTGCCAAAGCCATTCGCAGAACCATGGAAGCCAACGAAAAGTCGGCATTTGTTATCGACCACGATGTCTACTTCATCGATATCGTTAGTGACTCATTGTTGGTCTTTGAGGGAGATGGAGGAAAATGGGGAAATGTCGAAGGGCCATTCGAATTGCGTGCTGGGATGAACCGGTTTTTGAAAGAAGTCAATGTGACATTCCGTCGTGATCATGATTCAAAACGCCCAAGAATAAACAAGGTAGATTCAAGAAAAGACCGCGAACAAAGGTCAAACGGGGATTTTTACGCCTACAACTCCTGAACTGATTCAACGAAAAAAAGTTGAAATCAAGCCTTGGGCCTGTGAGTTTTCTTAGCCCAAGAATACTTGCGTATTTTGGCGGTTGCACCATAGCCGCAAGAGGCACAAATAGACTTCTGCTTGTGGTAAGCATTACGGCCGCAACGGCGGCAACGGATGTGAGTCGTCTTCTGACGCTTTCCCATGGATGGAGTACCCTTACTCATGACGAACACCTAGTGGACGAGGCGGCCACCGACCTCGCATATATCAATTGAACTATTACCAAGCACTCAATCAATCCCTCTTAGAATCATTCCTCTTCGTTAAACAGAGGCTCAGGTTGACGTGCTGTGATGAGAGAAAAGGCTGTCCCAAGAACTAAGCCGCCGGCGATAGCAATTGCACTGATGATTACCAGCAGTTGAACGATATTGTAGAGGATTTGGGCCATCGGCGTGCCATTTGCTTCAAGCATCAAATCACCGGCAAACCTCAAACCAGTGAAAGTAAGAATCCCTCCAATCATAGCCATCAAGCCGATTGCAAAAATTGGGGCCATCGGGCGTTCCCTCGAATCAGCATATGACCACATGGCAATTGCCAGCACTGCAGCTGAAACTGAAAAACTAGTCAATAATGCATTAGTGAATCTTTTGAAACTCTCAGAAACATCTCCTAGTCCGAATAAAAATAGTACCAACATCAGAACCAAAAGGCAACCAAGCATTGGGAAAACCAGCAATGGCCATCTCCTATTGGAGGTTAATGGAGTCATTTATTGCCACCTTCCAAATTATTTCCAAGGTGCGTCAGAAGCAATTCTTTCTCTTCAGCAGTCAATTCCAAAACAGTATTAGGTTCTGGAAGGGACTTCTCATATTTTGTTACAACGGTAGCAACGATAACCACTGCAATGAGAGTTCCAATTACAGTACCAAGAATATCTGCAGATACCAACCAGAGATGAGATCTCATCTCCTCTGCCGTAGTAAAGGTGCCATCCATGTTTATCACAGCAAGTAATAATCCCAAAAACAGAAGGCCAAAGACTACCATCAATGATGCCTCCTTTCTACGGTTTTCACCGACCATCAATAATGCACCAATGACAAAGGATGAGAGTAGGATAACAGATAACAAGAATGTTGGCCACCAAACTAACCAATATGGATTTACTTGATGCCTCCAGATGGGTGGACTGCTGAAGTGCATCATCACTAACCAAGAAACTCCAAGAATTAAGGAAAGCAAACCGACTGGCCTTGCCGGTTCAGGAAGGCGGCGTACGGGAATCTTTCCGGTGAAGATAATCATGAAACAACCTAAGCCCATCAAAATTGTTGGGCCAATGATTGAAAGAAGCAGGTGACCACCGGCTGAAGAATCCGATGCAGGCACAGTTACCCAAGAAAATAAAATCATTATGAAAGCCAAGAAAACTACTGACCAAGAGATGACTGGGCGCCTACCTTCTTTTCTTGAAAGAGCCAAGACTGTGCCAAATGGAAGACAAATCAAGGGCAGCCAAAACAATAAGGCCGCCTGAAGAAAATCTTCCATCAAGGCCTGTGCCGATGTAGATAATCAATAAGTATTGTCCATGTATTGCCTTGCAGTATCACGATTTGTTAGCCGGATTCTTTCCGGCACCAATATATACCGAACCCTTGTGGGACGCTCGCTCAAGGTGTTCTAAATGGTCAAAATGCCCCGACAGATCAAGCGATACAGCCCCTCAGCGGGCCGCCATACCATGCATACGGTGGAGCGTGTCAAGAAAAGGCGGGCCAGTGAATTGAAGTGGGGTCAACGCCGATTCCGCAGAGTTACTGCAGGATACCGTGGTTTCCCTCGCCCGAAGCCTGAAGGCCGTGAAAAGCCAACCAAGAGAGTGAACATTCTATTCCGTTGTACAGAAACCGGCAAGGCTCATTACGCTCCTTGTCAACGTGCAAAGAAATTCGAACTCATCGACAAGTGAGGTGCATAATATGACAAGTGGATTCATCAAGGTATCATGCCGCGATTGCGGAAACGAAACTGTAATTTTCAAGCGTGCCACAACTTCCATCTCCTGTGGAGTATGCGGCGCAACCCTAGCCCAACCGGCTGGTGGAAATGCAAACCTGGTTGGATGCACTGTTGTTGAAGCTCTCCAGTGAACGGAGGCTTCAGAATGGCAGAACTCGAATTCCCAAGCGAAGGGGAACTTGTTGTCTGTACAGTTTCAGATGTCAAGCAAAATGGTGCTTACACAAAATTAGACACCTACAATAACCTCGAGGGTTTCATCTTCATCGGTGAAATCGCTAGTGGTTGGGTCAAGAATATTCGTGGCTTCGTACGTGATGGTCAGCGCTTAGTTTGCAAAGTATTGCGCACCAGAAAAGATGGACGAAGCGTGGAATTATCCCTAAAAAGTGTATCTGATGAAAGAAGGAGAGATACTATTCAAGCCTGGAAGAATGAACAAAGGGCTAACCAATTGCTGAAAGTTTTGGCAGAGAAGGTAGAATGGGATCACAACAAGACAGAAGAGTATGCAGGCGAACTAATCGAAGAATTCGGTACACTCTATTCTGCTTTTGAAGAAAGTGCAATCAATAATGAGGCCCTCTCTGCTTCTGGATTTGAGGGAGATTGGTGTGCACAATTCATCGAATTGGCAATTGAGAATATTATTCCTCCTTTTGTCCATATCAAAGGCACTTTCCTGATGGAATGCCATACTACAGAAGGTATCGAGGTAATTCGCAGAGCCTTAGAGGCGGCCGAGTCCTATAGCGATGAAGAGAATGAAATTTCCATCACTTGCCATTATGATGGTGCCCCTCAATATCGTATTGAATTAAGAGCCCCAGATTACAAAAGTGGAGAATCCGCTTGGGAATCACTGTGCGAAGATGCAATTACTATAGTTGAAGAATCTGGCGGAGTGGCTAGTGCAACACGGGGCTGATTAAATGGTTCGTCAAAAACTTCAGACCTGCACAACTTGTGGGGCGCATGGTTTGTCAACCACCTGCATAAAATGTGGACAGCCAGCACAGGCTGCTGCGCCATTGAAGTGGTCTCCTGATGACCACCAAGCCTCGCGCAGAAGACAAAGGCATTCTGTTGAATCTAAAGAGTGGGTCAAAAAACTTCCTAAACCAATTCAGGAATCTTCTTTGGAAGAAGAATGAAGCCCCCTAATCCATGCTTAGCGTGGCGATGTTGATGCGAATCATTATCCACCATAGGCGGAGCATCGAGAATATGGGACTTCTCCAGCAATGGCTAAGCGGACACCAAAGCCTGCCCGAGCATAGAATAATGTTGGCAGCATTACCGGGGGTTGGCAATGTCGGGAAATTGATAATCGACAGTTTAACAGAATCATGTGAAGCCGAGGAAGTGCTTCGCCTCATTCATCCTGATATGCCACCTCAAGCAAGTCTAGACAGCCAAGGATTACTTTCTCCCCCACATATCTCCTTTCACCATTATGGGGAATTGATTCTAGTAACTGCAGATGGCCAACCAGTCACCCCTAGTGGCCAACATGAGTGTGCGTTAGAAATCTTGAAACTTGCAAAACAATCTTCCTGTCAGCATGTAATCATTCTAGCGGGAATGGCTGCTGCAGTAGGAGAAGAAGATGTATTCTTGGTCTGCTCTGATATCGAAACAAGACTTGAATTGGAACAAAGTTCAGCCGACGTCAGAAGAGACCAACCAAATGGGGGAGTCATTGGCTTAGTCGGACTATTATCCTCACTAGGGCCGGTCGTTGGGATTTCATCAACCTGTGCTATATCAACAACTCTCGGTTCTAGTGCCGATCCGATTGCAGCCCAACGCCTCCTCGCTTCTCTCGTTGCATGGTTTGATTTGAAATTGGAGATTCCATTTGCTACAATGGATAGAATGGGCATTCATATGGCAATGCTTGATGAAAAGGGCGTCGCCGGAGAAATACCCGAATTAGCAGAAGAAGATAACGCTCCAATGTTGTATTCCTAAGGTTTGCCGGCTCAAAGCACATGTAGGGGATGCTTGTGTGAGGCATGATGATTCCTAAGGCCGAGTCTGCAAGAACTAGGCTTCCTAAGGGCGAGGCTGCAAGAATCAGGCAAATTGTCCTGCTTAAAATCGCTACACCTGTAATTGTCGTCTTCTTCCTTTATCTAGCAACTTCACTTGCAGTATATGGTTTTGAAACCTCACAGGCTAAGATATTTGAAAAAGAATTCAAAGATTCAGGGGCAACCCGAGTAGGGGATGTGATTGAAGGCTGTGATGAATGCCCTCGCGAACCAAATATTCAGAGACTGGATGACGCACTTTGGTGGTCAACCGTCACTCTTGGCACCATAGGATATGGTGACCACTATCCCGTTTCCCTTGGAGGCAGATTGACTGCTGGAGCCTTCATTATGACGACAATGGTATTCATCGCCATCGTCCTCTCGGGAATACAATCAGCAGTTATGGACTACAATAGATTGAGGTGGCTGGGAATGACAGGAACAAATATGAAAAACCATGTAATAGTATGCGGATGGAGCAGTATTTCTAAGGTAGCAATACCCGAACTACTTGCTGCTGGAAGACAAGTAGCAGTGATATGTGAAGATCAAAATGACATATCTCTGATCAAGGAATTGTGCGATGATGATAGCCAATTATTCATCACCATAGGAGACCCAACGGCGCTCCCTGCCCTTCAGAGAGCCAATCATTTAGATGCACATACCCTAATAATTGCAACCCCTGAAGATACGACTAACCTAATCTCTTCACTCAACGTCAGGGCAAATAACCCAGATTTGAGAATAATCGTTTACGTACAGAGACCAGAACTCCGTACTACATTCTCAGCATCAGGAGTAACATATGTTGCATCACCATTTGAAATCGGCGGACGGCTTGTTGCATCAGCCGCTTTTGAACCTGAAGTCGCCCACCTTGTAGATACGATGACCTCGGGATTATCTGATTGCGATATCCAACAATTTACTGTCACCGAAGGCTCATCGGCAGAAGGCATGACCGTTTCAGAAATCCGCAAAGAAATGATTGAAAACGATGGTGCCCTTCTCATTGCAACCGCAGAAAAGAATCCCGAAAAAATAGAGGGAGAAGGATGGGAAGTAAAGGGTAATCCTTCAACTAAAAAGAAACTGGGTGCCGGTGAAATCATCATTTTTATGGGAACTCCAAAAGAAAACATGGTTGTCTCAGAGCGTTTAGGAGTTCTACAGGGGCGATGAAATACTGACTTCGTTGATAATACGGTTATTCAAGCGCAGGGCAAATTAACCGCCAGAAGAAACGATAATCAATTCCAATTCAATGTCTTCATTTACAATTGCATTATATGGAACTACTGAATCATTATGAATGGCTAAAACGGTTGAGGGAAGAATACCCATTTTCTGAATTATTGATTCAATCGAACAAGGACCGTCGAATTCTAATTCTGTCCTCACGCCATTGTTGAGGATTCTAATCAGCATGTATCGATGCCGTGGCATCACGCTTATGACCAACGCGCATCAGCACGCCATCAACAGCCGAGATCGCATAGCCTGGTATCGCGGTGGATTCGAAATCCACTGTCCCTTGGACGCGAGAGTTCAAATCTCTCTCTCGGCGCCACTTTCAATAAGTGATAACTATATTCAGTGGCGCCGAAAGGAGAGCTTTTCTCCTAATACTTCGCTGAATAATGCTGATTGTGAAGCATGTCGGATTCAAATCTCTCTCTCGGCGCCAAACGAACTTCGTTCGTTGGCTAGGTTTCGAACACAATCGATACATAGCGCTTGTTCGAAACCGGCGCCTATAAGTCTCAAAAATCAAACTATTTTCAAGCGCGAAGACCCAGAACGGTTTTGCTTAGCTCTCAACACCGGCTTACCAGCCGCATTTCCAACCACGCTGAAAGAAACTGCTTTGACTACATTACCACGCACTGGTTCACCATCCAAAAGCATCGAGAGTATCTTTTCATCCCAAGCCTCAATCGGAATAACTCCCGAATCATCTACCAAACGAGCACTCCACTTTTTGGATTTACTACCGTCACTTCGAGTGGTGTTACGATGATCAAAGGAAAAGGCCAAGGCTTTGACTGAAACTTCCATCGCTTCAACTTGCGCCGTTAGGCAATCGCCATCTCTGCGTTCTTCAGCAAGAACTATGCTCGCACCTCGACCAATTTTCAAGCGCTTCCACCATTGTGTACCCTTCTTGACGATAGCCGGTGTTGCTCCAAAGATGCGAATGGCCATGCCTTCCTCCCATTCTGGCAATTCAATATCATCATCAAGAACACAATTGACCTGCCCATCTTCCATGTGCAAGGTGAATTCTCGCTTTCTGATATCCGCAGTGAAAGGGAATTGTAATTCCACGCCTAACCTGTATACTCGACCCCATGCCGTCAAGTATGGGTCAATATCCCCGATGGATACAAATCCTTTTTCGAATGCGGGTAGGTTAATTGGGCCTGAGTTTGGACAAATGTTAACGAAGTCACAATGAGTACAACGGGTTAGTCCCGAAAGGTCTTCTCCATCAGAGACTCCACCCGCTGCAAATTGTCGATAAGGCGCAGGATTCATTGGAAAATCTTCCTTTATTGCATCATCTTCTTGGGCTTCAATCCAGCAAGTGTGTAATTCCTCACCTATTATTTTCATCTGCTTTTGATCTGGCACTGGAACATACTTTTTTGATGCCGCTCCAAGGTACCAAATCTCTAGTCTTGCTGGTAACTGACCATCGTGCATATCCCACCAGAGCCAAGCATAAGTGCGCATTTGCTTGATATAATCACCAGAACGATCAGTTGCTCCAATACTTGCTTTGATATCGACTATGTTGGTCTCACCTGTCCAACGATAAACGAGGTCATATTCTCCTTGGAACCAGAAATCCTTGTGAATACAGGTGAGGGAAAAACTGTCTGCATCTGGGTCGACAAACCAAGGTCTAGCTATTTCCCAGGCTTCTACCCACGAGATAGTTCCGCCTTCTTTAGCACAAGGGTGAGGGGTGCTCCATTGGTATGGAAACCCATCAGGGGCAGGCCATTGAGGCCTTGATTGACCGCATCTCCAATTTGCTAATGTTTCTGGATTTAAATCCACAATACATTGTTGAACTTCATCCAAGTGTAATTCAATTCCATCTAATGCCATCTGTTGGGCCCTTGGTCCATCTTTTGCAGTAAATTCATCCCAGTCTCCAACTTTGTTTGGGTCTTCATTCCATTCTTTTCCTGCTGCCTCCCAACAACGAGCAAAATGAATATCAAGGCGGTAAGATGCCCATCTTTTCATTTCATTTCTTGACATTGGCCAAGTTGATTTGGGAGAAGTTGTTGTTTTTGGAGAAGGCCAACCTTCTTGTGAACGGCTTGGTCTATTGACTGCCTGTAAAGCACCACCGGCCCATTGAGGAATTGTTTCTTCGAGTGGACTATCAAGCCATTCTGATTGAGCATCGATGGGCACAAGAACGGGAGATTCTCTCAAAGTTCTACAAATTGCTTCTTCGACTGCTCGCCCCATTGCTAGGATTGGGGGAGATTCACCGCGCAATCCTTGTTTATAGCGGTGATACCATTGACGAGGGCAGTTTGAGAGCATTGCAGATTGAGTATGAGAGAGCCTCTTGTAGGGGCCAATTGGGTCGTCTGCTGGCGGATGATTGACTGGCATACAACCGCTTGCTACCGTCAAGGGTTTTCAAGCATGATGCTTCATTGAATTGAATCTGGCAATTCATCCATTGGTTGCCAATCTCTAGACCTGACTTCGATTCGAGAGTTTCGGGGAGATATTCTTAATTGTGGCAATCCTGCTCTCCAACCTAATTCCGCTCCAGTTAACAAGACTCTATCTCCGACCGTAATGTCAGCAAAAGTTTCTGTAACTCCCCAGCCAAATACTACCACTTCTATGGTGTGATTTCCATCCCAAAGATGACATGTCATCATAGTCCACGGCTTACCGTCAATACGAATCCCTTTTGCAGTTCTCCTACTTACCACCAAGCCATCGACATTGGCACGAGTTGGGAGAAGGCCTATTCTGGTGACTTCAACATCTTCTTCTCCGGATTTAACTAGGCTTGAGCGTGAATCGAGATAAATCCGAGATGAATTACGCCAAACTCCTGGTGCTGCATTTTTTATCAGCCAGTTCCCATCAGCAAGGTCTTTCAATTCAAGGAAGGTACCTGGGGCCATTTCCTCTACTACGACACTGGATTTTGCACCAGTTGAAAGTACGGCCCCATGCACTGGTTCACCAAAATGATTTGACATTGGGCCCCACTTTCCTGAAATTCTTCCTTCAACATTTACTCGATTAGGAATTACAGAAATTGGGCTTGCGGGTTCGCGCGCCTGCAATTTTTCTTGCACTTGTTGCCTTGATAATTCTTTCATCCTAGGCGGTAAAATCGCAATTAATCCCTCTTGGCTCAATTCTTCACTGACGAAGTCACAAATGAAACGGGCATGGCAGCGCTTGCAAGTTTCCTCAACAGATTCGCCCTTCCATGCAGATGGATTTGCTTCTGGCCAAGTCTCTTTGTCGCCATCAGCATTGGTCATTGCTTGCCAAATAGAATGTAGTTCCTCATCTTTTTGAATTAATTCTTCCGCGCTCCATATATCGATTTCGTGGCGGTCTTTTGAACCCAGATACCAACCTTCTATCCCCTCTACTTCGCTAATTAGGGATTCCTCTGTCCTTGTTCGAAGGTATAGCCATTGATAGAATTGTAACTGGCTGGCCAATCCTGTAGACCAACCGCTACTCCCATCTCCTGATTTTATGTCAACTACAGTTGCTTTGCCTTGCCATCTCAATAACATGTCGAGTTCCCCCGCTGCCCAGCCATCAGGGTGATAGAGACGCTGTGGTTGCCAAACTCTTGGGTCTTTGACCCATGGTCTAGCGATTTTCCAGGCTTCGAACCAAGTGATTTCACTCTCATCTTTTGATTGAGTTTCTTCAGAGATTTTTATCGCTGCTAATTTGAGAGAATTCCCTGGAACTTTTTCTGGAATTGGGAAACGTGGCTCTTCACACCATCTTGGGGCCCTAACAAAATGAGGGTCTCCATTTTCTCGCCATTTAGATAAATGTGGACCTCCGCCTGCCGCATGGCATTTTTCTACCTCTTCCAATTGTAATTCTATTCCTGCTAGTAATAATGCTTCAACATAGTCCTGTGATTTCTCGGACCAATCCCTTTCAGGACTTCTGAAAGGTGCTTCCTTCCATTTCTTGGCCCCTAATTCGATGACTTTTGCAGCACAGGCTGGAATCCTTGCCAGTAGGTATTGCTCAATATCTTGCAATGATTCTGGTTCCTCACCACCTCCATCATTTGGCTTTGAATAATCATCTTGCCATTCAATCCAACATGGTTTTGCATCTAGGGCACGATCCCCAGGGTCCTCCATTAGCAAGGAAACAAGAGCATCCTCGACGATAATTCCTAGAATCATTTCGGGATTAATAGGGCCAGATAAACCCTGTTTAGTGCGGTGGAACCACTGTCTTGAGCACCTTTCCCAAGATACCAATCCACTGGCTGAAAGACGCATTCTACTGCGCCCGACTGGGCCGCCGAGTGGGGGCATTCCGACTGGCATGAAGGGCATTGGAATGCTGCTTAAACATCAATCCGCCGGCCATCGACTTTGCCTCCATTGGGGTGAATGACTAAAGAGGGCGGTTGACAGGACGCATCGGGAACTACGATGTGTGGCATCATCGGCATCGTTGCAACAGAGAAGTCCAAGGTTGGACAATTGCTCTATGATGGCTTGACTGTTCTCCAACATCGTGGCCAAGATGCGGCTGGAATCGTTACTTGCGATGGCAAGAAATTGTACCAAAGAAAAGCCAACGGCTTGGTTAACGATGTTTTTCGCCAACGCCACATGGACAGATTATCTGGACACATTGGTATCGGTCATGTCCGCTACCCCACAGCAGGTTCTTCATCAGGAGCAGAGGCACAACCATTCTACACTAATTCCCCGTATGGAATCGCTTTGGCTCACAATGGCAATCTTACAAATGCTGAAGAACTTCGCAAACACTTACTCGATGACCTCCGACACCTCAATACCTCATCTGATTCAGAAGTGCTACTCAATATGTTGGCAAATGAAATTCACAAACAACATAAATTGAATATTGGCGGAGATCCTTACTTGGATACAAAAGCAATTTTTAAGGCGGTGGCGCAATTACACTCTCATTGTCTTGGTGGATATGCAGTTGTCTCTCTAATAACCGGTTATGGGCTACTTGGCTTCCGCGACCCTTTCGGAATTAGGCCACTATGCCTAGGAAGAAGAGTAGAAGAGGATGGACGCGAAGAATGGTTGATGGCCAGCGAATCGGTTGCATTGATTACCCTCGGATTTGAACACGTCAAGGATATTGCTCCTGGTGAAGCGGTCTTTATCGCTCATAATGGACAGATGTTTTCTCAACAATGCGCTAAAGATCCTACTTGGAATCCCTGTATCTTCGAACATGTATACTTTGCAAGGCCGGATTCCGAAATAGATGGAATCAGTGTCCATGCTGCCCGCCTTGAAATGGGTAGGAAACTAGCGATGAGAATCCCTCATGAAGCACCGGATATGGATATCGATGTTGTGATTCCAGTACCCGATAGTGGTCGGATTGCGGCCATGGAATTAGCCAATGAATTGAAACTCCCATTCCGTGAAGGATTTGTTAAGAATCGATATGTAGGGAGGACTTTTATCATGCCTGGTCAAATGATTCGTCAAGAGTCGGTGCGCAAAAAACTGAATCCTATTCCAAGTGAATTCGCAGGTAAAACTGTTCTTCTTGTCGATGATTCAATCGTTAGGGGCAATACCAGTAGGAAAATTGTTGAAATGGCGAGAGAAGTAGGGGCTGCCCGAGTGTTCTTTGCAAGTGCTGCCCCACCGGTCATCTATCCCAATGTGTACGGAATTGACATGCCAGCAAAGGCAGAATACATCGCTCATGACCGCTCAACAGAAGAAATATGCGAAGCGATTGGTGCTGATTGGCTAATTTATCAGACTTTACCAGACCTTGTAGATTCTTGTAGTCAGGGAAAATTAGGCTTGTCTACTTTTGATTCATCTTGTTTTGATGGTGAATATATCACTGGAGATATCGACGATGCATATCTTACTGCCTTGGAAAAGAATCGTAATGATAGCGCAAAAGCCAATCGTGAAAATATAGACGATGTTATTGAAATCCATAATGAGGATTGAATTAGGAGGTGGCGCCATGGCGGATGCACATCACACATATGCTCTAAGATTCGGAGAACTTGGTTTGAAGTCTGCTCCAGTTCGCAGAAATTTTCAGAGAGTATTGATTGCCTCTCTTGACAGAGCAGCTATTCTCAATAATATCGATCTCTATCATGACCGCGTAGATACGTTAGTGTTAGCAACAACTTCTGGGCCAAGAGATGTAGTCGAAGGGATTCTTAGAAGATGCTTTGGCATGGTCGGTTGCGACCCAGTAACCCAGATGGATTTGAATCCTGAAGTTGTTGCAGCAGCAGCCTTGAAGAGAGATGAGAGAAGAGGTGAAGCAAGGACTTTCGCGGTTCGTTGTAGACGCAGTGGCTCAAAAACCGAATGGAATAGTCAAACATTCGCGGGAACTGTAGGTCATCACATGCTAGAATTAGATCCTTCATTGAAGGTAAACTTGAGTAATCCAGAGATTACTGTTCGAGTTCATATTACTCCAAAGGATGCTTGGTTAATGGAGAAGAGAATTCCTGGACCGGGAGGTCTGCCATGTGGCGTTCAAGGAAACGTCATCGCAAATATTCAGAGTGAGTCCGACTTGCTAAGTGCTTGGCAAGTGATGAGGAGAGGGGCAGGGATAGTGCCAATCAAAGGTAGCAATAATGACCTAATGGCAATTCTTGACGATTGGGATGCAGGACTTGGCGAGGCAGCAAAGGGAAATATTTCATCTTCAAGAAAGAAGAAATGGGGTAAGAGAACTCCTTGGGGATTCATTGGAATGCCGAGAATGGAGGCGGAAAAAAGGATTCGTAAAGACCGCGATAGAATTACTCCCCCAGTTGAACTAGATGCTACTCAAGGCTGGTCGGAATCTGAAAAATCGGCATTATTGGCTCACATTAAAGATCCAATTTCAAATGAGTGGGGTCATGCAGGAAACTCCACATTGTTATCGTGGATAGAATGAAGAGGGCTAACACCTCGTAGGGGTTGCTCATCATGCCTTCCGTCATCGACCCCGTTGCCACAATTGCGACTTCAGCCTTACTAAGTGGCATCGCTTTTTCGGGTGATGGAGAGTATATTGCTTGGGGTGAAGTGGAAGAATCATTCCACCTAGCAAATGTAGATGGTAGCAATAAAATAACCATTGAAACAGATGGCGCCCCTGGCCCCATTGCTGCGCTTTCAAAGGACCGTTTCATCATTGGGATGAGCGATGGCGATTTGCATATGATCTCTACTGATGGTGAAATAATTTGGTCTCATGAAGTTGCTTCGGGATGCGACCTTCTCGAAGTTTCAAAAAGTGGAGGGCTAATTGCCTTGATAGATGGCGGTCGACGTCTGCATTTGTTAGATAGCCATGGGAGAATCTTGTTTACTTCTAAAGACAGCGAGTTGAATTTTGTTGTAGTCGACCGCACTGGTCGTTGTGTAGCAGTTGCTGATGACCATGGCAATGTTACGGTCTACGACAGAACTGGAGAAACTCGATTCACCCGTCAACCAAGTGGTTCAGTTGCCGAGAGGATTACTGCAATAGCCTATCAAGCAGATGGTAATTTGGTGATTGCTAAGGAAACTCTTGGTCTTGCTGCAAACGATGAAAATGAACTTGAGGCTGAATGGTGGACCCCTCTTGGAAATAAAATTTGGACGGCTGAATTATCGGCAAGATGTGATGCAATCACCTCCCATTCTCGAGGCTGTTGGTTGGCTCAATATGATGGTAGAATACTCAAGGCCTCAATCGATAAGGAACCCGAACAAATCTGGAAATCAACCTACTCAGTCCAATGCTTGGCAACAATCAATGATGACTTATTAGTTGCTAGTTGGTTCAATCTATTCCGAATTCCAGACAAAGGAATGGAAGATGAGCCAGCATGGCAGGTTGAACATGCTGGAATCGTCGAACACCTTGCAATAAATGAAGCAGGTGATAGAATCGCCATTGGTGGAGAAGACCAAAACGATTACACAGATTCAGAACCTATCCTTATTCTTGATGCAAATGCAACCCCGCGAGAAATGGAAGTTGTCCACCAAGATGACCCATGGACTGCAGACTTGCAAATGGATGATGGGTCAGAAGTGGAAGAAATCGATATTTATGCTGATGACCAAACTGCAATCTCAGGACTCCTAACCGAGGAGGAGAGAGGCCAAATAGAATCTGGAGGAAGTGAGCAAAGCCAAAGTAACTTACTAGCCATGTTGAGTGGAGATTTGGATATAGAAGAAATGGCTGGTAGCCAAATTGATACAGATTTATTATTAAGTGGCTTAGAAGAAGAAAGTAAAATCACCAATATCCCTCCCGTTTCAGATGCTGGCTTCGACCAGATAATTGAATTGGGCAAAGATGGTACGGCAACCGCACTGCTTGACGGAAGTAAATCCTTTGATCCAGATGGCATGGTTGTAGGCTGGACATGGAAGGATAGAAGCGGCAAAACAATTGGTGAAACTGACAAAATCAAGGTTAAATTGAATGTTGGAACCCACCATTTTGAATTGACTGTTAAAGATAATGATGGTGCAACGACAACTGACACTACTACCGTTATCGTTGAATGAAGATACCACTTGGCTAAGCCTATGTCAGCCAAGGCGCTAATCGAAGGATTCTTTGTCGGCCCATTGCAAATGCGCTGTAGCGTGGTCACATGTCTATCGTCTGGAGATACTGTCATCATTGATGGAGGTGATGAAGCACAGCGACTAATCGATTGGATTAACCGAGAATCTGGAGATGGTCCAGATGAAAGTAATAATCATCATTGCGAACAGCAAAGAAAAGTCATCGCACTTTGGAATACTCACGCCCATTTTGACCATTCAGGAGCCATCCCCCCCCTACTAGAAGAATACCAAGTGGATTGGTATTTGCATCCTGATGATAATAATCTTCAATCAACTGCAAAATTGTCTGCGAATCGTTGGAACTTGCATGTCCCTGAACCTGCAGTTGCAACGAAAATAATGGAGCATGGCAATAGGTTAGAATGTGGTGACTTAAGTTTCGAGATAAGGCATTCACCTGGTCATTCACTCGGTAGCGTTTGTTTAATTCTCGATAATTGCGACATTAACCATGCCTTCGTTGGAGATGTTCTTTTTGCTGGAGGAGTAGGCAGAACGGATATTCCAAATTCAGGAGGAAATTGGCCTTTACTCAAACAAAGCATCGAAGAACAATTATTCACATTAGATGAGGAAACTATAGTTTATCCTGGCCATGGCCCACTAACAACAATCGGTGAAGAAAAGCGAAACAACCCCTTTCTAAATGACCACAGAGGAATGTTTCTCTGAAGGCACTGAACTTATCACATCAAACGAACATTGATGTGGGCCAGCAAGTGGCGACAAGGTATGCGTGGCCCAACTGCACTGCTATTCGCGGCGCTGATGCTTGCATTGCCACTGGCTGGTTGTTTCTCAAATCCAGAAACTTTTATCGAAGAAGAAATGCAAGCCCATTGGCTTCCAGAAGTTGAAGTTCGCTCAGAATTATTTTATCGAAATGATGATGTTTATTCACATGTATCGATTAATGGAAGCCATAATATTTCAGCAGTACAATCCGTCTTCATAGATGTCCCAGAGATTACCCTCAGTGATGGAGGTGCTGGGGTGGCAGGAGTTGCGGAAGTCCACCTAGGACTATGGCTTCCTGAAATGGAAGGCTGTGATTTCAATCTTGAAACGATTCCCGAGGAATGTCAAGTGCCAATAATAGCAGAAATTGGTCCATATTATGATGATGGAGATTCAGATGCCCTAACTCCAGCAGGAAGACTTGGAGCCTTCCTAATTGAAAATTACGTCCCCCATGGCTTCGGTGTTGCCCAAGTTTCGGTCTTTGGAACAGGCGAATCCAACCATTGTATGGACTTGATGGGTCATGATGAACAATATGGAATCAATGCCGCAGTAGAATGGTTAGGAAGCCAAGGCTGGTCAAATGGTGCAGTGGGAGTTATTGGCAAATCATACGATGGCTCAACCCCTTGGAATGCCGCAGCAGCAGGCTCGGAATACCTGAAGACAATTGTACCAATGTCAGGATTGATTGGAGTTCAAGAGTTAATGTGGCGAAACGGTAGCATGGAAGCCCGAGGCGCAATAATGCACAACGGAGTCTACGGAACTTTCGGCCTAGATGGTGATTCAGAAGACTTACAAAATGCTTGTGAAGGCTATGCAGAAGGAATGTACGCTGGAATCGGCGCCTACCTAACTGGCGATGATTTGAGTTGGATGGGTTCTGATTACTGGCAAGAGCGCTTTTTCCTCGACAGAGTTATCGAAGAATACAATGGTTCAATCTACATAATTCATGGAATGCAAGATTGGAATGTTGACCCTCATATGGCATTCCCTACTCACAATATTATGCTTGATGCTGGATTCGATGTCAAAGGACTTTATGGACAATGGGGCCATGATTATCCAGACCGTGAATCAGGGCACTCCGGACTTAGTTCGGGCAGAGGGGGAGAAGCCTATCCATTCACTCTGCGCTGGGATTGGGCTGATGATTTGCTAGAATGGTTCAACTATTATCTCTATGATGAAGGCCTTCAGCCAAGGTTAATCGCTGAAATTCAAGACAATATGGGCGGATGGAGAGTAGAGGGGCAATACCCACCCATCGACACACAATGGACTGAATTCTCACTTGGCGAGGGGGGTTGTGAGTTGCAATCTGGTGGCGCTAATATCGGTACTTTTAGTACTACGATTCTTCAATGTCCAAGCTTTGAAAACGATACAAGGATAACAGGAATGCCAACGATTCATATCGAGTCAAGAATTGGATTTACCGCAACTTCAGGCCATCTATTCGTTGAAATGCTTCGAGCAAGTGACGATATGCACCTTGGACATGCTGTTATGGATTTGAGATTCCATGCTGGAGGTAAGCAAGGTCAGTCCTTGACTCCAGGCTCTACAGTCGTTGCCAAAATGCAATTCTTTGCTATGGATGCTTTTATCGAGTCCGGTGATGGAGTGAAGTTGGTAATAACTCAAACTGGCGAAGATTACGTACCAAGTGCAGTCAGTCTGCAATCAGTTACAATTTCATTGGATGAATCGAGTATTTTCTCTTTGTCTAGTTCAATGCGGAGTTGTGATGATTTGTTCATGCCTCCGATGATGACGGGAAGTTATCCAATGTGTCCAGAAGAACCTGAATAATCACCAAATCAGTTCAGCACAAGCATCAAAGCAAATCAACCCCGACTTGCCTTCATGCCGGAGTCCCAACAACAAGCCGATGTGCGCATCGCAGTAACTTCTGCCTTAGTCTTCGGAGTATTTCTTGGGGCAGCATTATTTGGCCTCATTATTTCCTTAATGCCTAATACCGCTACTGGATTAGATGATTCCGACTTAGATGGTGTACCGGATTCTCATGACCTTCTTGTTGATGGAAATGCTCGCATGCGAATCACTGCAACTTCATTGATGCACGAAAAATTAGCCGAGGATGCAAATATTACACTGAACATTACCTTCGATGGAAATGGCGACCCTTCTGGCAATCATGATGCTCAGACTTGTAGCCTCAATTTCACAATTATTGCAAATACCACCGGAACTTCTCCGGCAATTGGATGCACTTTCGATACCAGCGATTGGAGTATGCTTGCAGTCGGCTTTGGTTATTCAATGAGCCATACTGAAGAAACTGAATTTGATGGAACATTCACTCACTATTGGGATTTGTTTCCAGGGAACAGTAGTGATACTGCCGGCTACAATAGTAGCATGGACGCTTGGATTTTACATCAAGGAACGGTTGTATTATTGAATGGAATGAGTGACAGCGATGATAATGATTGGAATGCAATGCTGACAATAGTATTTGCAGCAGATGATGAAATGGTGAGTTGAATGTCAAGTAAAAAAGAAAAAAAAGGCGCCATCGCAATAGCGATTGGTGCTGCAGGCTTGGCTTGGAAAGGTGCTAAAATGATTAATCCAGATCATCGAAAAGAAATTCTCGGTGTTGCAAAGGACCCGAAAGCATGGGGGGAAAAACTCACGGATGCTTGGGATTGGACAGTTCTAGAGGCGGGCGAAACAAAGGATGCAATCATTGTTTTAGCAAAAATCGCTCTTGCCAAAGAAGTTCCAACAAAGGACTTGAAAGAAACGGCCGAACAACTCGGTGAATTGGGGCTTGTGATTCCACCACTAAGAGTGTTCATGCTTCCAGGAAGTTGGTTATTGCTTGGAACACTTTCTAAATTAACACCTTGGCATCTGATGCCAGAATTCCATTTACCTGACCTTGACCTGCGAGGTGCCTTGATGGAGAAATTTGGAAAGGGTGAATCCACAGGCTTTGAAGACGAAGCCGAAGCGGCGAGAGATGCCTTAGAATTAGATGAATAATTCAATATTAATTATTTGATTAATCATCCGAGTAATGCCTTTAATTCAGATTCAAGAATTGGCAGAGCATCTTGCCAAGTTGCAACGATTCCATAATCTGCATGTTGAAAGATTGGAGCCTCTGCATCCTTGTTGATTGCCACGATATACTTGGAGGTCCTCATTCCGGCTAAGTGCTGAATTGCACCACTAATTCCTACTGCGATGTAGAGACTTGGATTAACGGTTTTACCAGTCTGTCCTACTTGCATGCCGTGAGAAATGTCCTCCCAAGCGTCAACTGCAGCACGGCTTGCTCCAACTGCAGCCCCTAAGGTATCTGCAACTCTTTCCAAGTGCGCAAAGTTTGCGGGGTCTTGCATTCCGCGACCGCCTGAGATGATGATATCGGCTTCAGCCACGTCTAAGCGTTCACTTGCTTTGGCGATCATTTCTCTAACTGCTGTTTTGAGGTCAGCAGATTGATTCATCACAGAGATTTCAGCATTTCCGCCATCTGAAGATGGGGAGAATGTATTTGCTCTGATACTGACAACCGCATCTCCCTGCAGTGAAACATTTTGCATTGCCTTGCCAGAGTAAATTGGTGAAGTCAGGACTCCTCCATCGATGGCCACTACGTCCTGCACAACTGAAACGGCTCTACGTGCAGCCAAACGACTGCCCAAATCCTTGCCATTTTGAGTGGCTGCACAAATTATTACTCCTGCAGGAGCGCAAGCATCTATTGCGCTTGCCCATGCGGCTGCATCGTAATTTGAAAATTGTTCACCAACACAAGCGATGACCTTGCTAACACCTGAAATCGCAGCCCCAGAAGTGGCTGCTGTATCATTAACTCCAGGAACAATAACAGTTGGGTTTCCACCCAATACTATTGCTGCACTAACTAATTCAGAGGTGACTGGACTGATGATGCCATCTTTTGTCTCTGCTATAACAATTATTTCTGTCATTTAATCCACCTCAAATTACATTGGCGTCGTTTCTCAAGGCTGCCACGACGGTAGGGACATTTCCAGCACCTTCGAACTTTTGTCCAGATGCTTTTTGAGGAGGAGGAGTATGTGATACAATATTGATTGATGAGGTTGGAATATCTGCACCCAATACTTCAACTTGGGCTCGCTTGGCCATCATGATGCCCTTCACATTGGGTTTGCGGGGTTTGCAGAATCCTTTGTCACAGGAAATAACGGCGGGGAGTGAAACTCCTGTTCGCGCATTACCAATATTTCGTGGAATTAGAACTTCTACTCCGGCATCTTCGAATTCGATGCCAATAATATTGCTCACACTGGCCCAACCCATTCGCTCTGCTACGCCGGGCCCAGTGGATGATGCACCGGTATCCGCAGCAGATTTTCCACAGTAGACAACCTCGGTTGAAAGTTCCTTCAAGGCACTGACCAAAGCTGATTGAACTTGATTTGAGTCCAAGTCACTCCATGAGTCATCCCAAACTCGGACAATTCGGTCAACTCCGATTGCCTTTGCATCTTTTAGGACCTTGTCGCAATCCGGTGTACCAAGAGTGATTGCAGTAACTGTACCGCCATTGGATTCTTTGTGCATCATTGCTGCTTCCAAGGCAAATTCATCGTATGGGCTCATTACCCACTTGACTGATGAGAGGTCAACTCTATCCCCTGAAATTGCAATTTTTGCATTGGTATCTGGTACACGCTTAACGAGAACTGCGATTTCAGGCATCATATCACCTCCACTCCATAGAGTGGACGAGTCGCCGACCAGCAGTCCATTGATGAACATTCCCTGAGCATTGCGCAGCAATGCGAATGGTCAGCGTGAACTGAACGACAAAAATCATCACAACCGTTCACGCGATAGGTGTGATTACTCTATCATTCAAAGAGTACGAGTAAAGGATTGAATGCCTGTAATCCAACGACCAATGATGAGATTATGGATGTCGTGTGTTCCTTCATAGGTCTTAACAGACTCAAGGTTGGCCATGTGCCTCATTATTGGGTACTCATCAAGAATACCATTTGCTCCATGTATATCTCGGGCCATTCTAGCAATTTCCAATGCCATATCGACGTTATTCATTTTTGCAAGGCTAATTTGTTCAGGAATCCAAGTGCCAGCATCTTTTTTCCTGCCGAGGTTTAGAGCCAATAACTGCCCCTTTGTTATCTCCCTAAGCATCCAAGATAATTTATTTTGGACCAATTGATAGGAAGCGATAGGATGGTCAAATTGAATCCGTGAAAGTGCATATTCCTTGGCTGAATGAAAACATGCTTGGGCTGAACCGATGGCGCCCCACGAAATACCGAAGCGGGCATTATTCAAGCATGAGAATGGACCTTTCAATCCTTTCACACTTGGAAGCATTCTATCTTTTGGAATTTTGCAGTCTTGAAATACCAACTCACTGGTAACACTTGCCTTCAATGAATGCTTTCCAGTCATCTCAGGAGCACTAAACCCAGGGTCATTTTTCTCTACGATGAAGCCACGAATTACGCCATCTAACTTAGCCCAAACTACTGCTACATCCGCAACAGTTCCATTGGTAATCCACATTTTTGCCCCGTTCAATAAGTAATGGTCTCCTTGATCACTCGCTTTGGTAATCATATCACCTGGGTTAGAGCCATAATCCGGTTCGGTTAAACCAAAACAGCCAATCCATTCTCCACTGGCCATCTTTGGTAGGTAGTGCATCTTTTGTTCTTCGGAGCCGAAGGCTGAAATTGGGAACATTGCCAAGGAACCTTGAACGCTGGCGAATGAACGAAGTCCACTATCTCCTCGTTCTAATTCTTGACAAACAAGTCCATATGCCACATAGGACATTCCAGCACAACCATACTTCTCATCAATGGTCATTCCCAAGACTCCCATTTCACCAAGTGCTTTACCCCATTCTTCTGGGAACCGACCTTCGCGACAGGCTGCCTCGATGTTTGGAATGACTTCTTCATCAACCCAATCACGAACCATGTCTCGAACCATAATTTCTTCTTCTGTACATTCCGATTCAATATCGTAGAAATCCAAGGCCTCGTATACCATATCTACCATTCCTAGCCCAAGGGCTGGACGCTGCGTTCATGAACTTTCGCAGCAAAAGGAGAATCCTAATCCCCTGATTTGTTGGCATCTTGCTTGGCTTGAATACGGTCAAACTTCTTCTGCCTACGCTTTCTTGACATATCCATCCACCAGCGCTGTAAAGTTTTAGAATTCATGAAAATCATTCCAAATAGCACCCCAGGGACGCTGATTGCAACCATCCCTATGACAACCATGCCAAGCAAATCTTTCTCTTCTACCTCTTTAAGCGGAGAAATAGAGGCGATTAAACCATTGGAAGAAAGAACAAAACCATCGGTATCTTCACTACCCCAAGTGAAAACCATGGTCGAGCCTGCTAGGCTACCTTCGCCACTAACATCACTCTTCATGACAACAGCCCAAGCCATTTCTTCCTCGAGGCCATAACTTGCTACTGAATATGGGGCGATGTGCAAACTGATGCTACCATCTCCCATCAATGAACCACCGGTTAATTCACCCTGTAATGATGATAGAACTTCTGGGGTATCAGTGGCACTTGCAGACGGTTTTTCAACATCCAAATGTAGAACTGCAATTCTCTTACCACTGCCAATCAAGATGCAAACATCCCTCGAAACAGTAGGACAAACCACGTCTACCCAAGTATCTCCTGCGGTATTTGAAATCCAAGATATTTGATGGTCAGTATCTATTACAGCCGCCCCATCACCTGCAGTTGTTATCACGCATAGGCGTGTGCTTGGACTTGGATGGCAATCGATTGCCGTGACTGGACTTGAGGACTTATCAAGAAATGTAAACCCATCGGCTGAAGAATATCTGAAAATACTGCCATTTCCCCCGCCAAGATATGCGACGTCTCCATTTCGGTTCCAGGTGATTGCAGTTTGTTTCTCGCCTTCCAAGACGCCCTTTCCTTCGACGGTTTCTAAAGCGTAATTCTCAAGGCTGAGCCGCATCATTTGACCGTTTTCTCCAACCAAAAGTGCTGATTGGCCCTGTGGATGCCAGCCTAAGGCGGTGAAATCTTCTGACTTACCTGAAGTCAATGAGATATCTTTGCCCCTTGACTCCGGCTCTTCTGAATCGATTAGACGAGCATATCCTTCTGCGCCAACAATTAGAATTAGGTCTCCTTGAGGGCGCAACTGGGCCGCATTCAATCCTAGATCTGAATCTGAAATTGCGCCAATTTGAGTGGCTTTAGCAATTGAGTACATTTCTTCTTCATCCTCTTGGGCTAAAGCGTGGAAAGGAATCAATAAGAGGGCCAGAAATAACGCAACAATAGGTGCTCTCAGGCTGGCCATGAAGACTCGCAGGTGATACTCCATTTCAGCCATTCCCAACGTAAAGGTCATTTCATGTAGTCTGTTGGAGGGGCTTGATGGAACAATTCGAAGTCAAGCGCGGGCTAGTAAAAACGATGGGTGGAAATGCTGGTTTAGCCAAATTAGGCGGCCAGTATTTTGATGAAGTAAAGAGTGGGGTTGATGGGGGCTTTACCGCATCATTTTCGATTCTGTGCCGTATTCAAGCCACATATTCCGAAGATGGGAAATTGGTTGTAGATGTTGAGCAAATGAAGGGTAATGACCTTTCCGAATATTTGCAAGCAGATGGTGGACGCGAACAAGCGATGCAAGCACGCAAGCGCTGGTCGGGTTTCCTCGATGAGGCAACTGGCTACAATTCCAAGCAGCGAGGAGACAAGGCCAAAGAAGCAGGTAAGAAAATCTCCAAGGCGAACTCAAATATCAGATTGGCAAAAAAAATGATGGAAATGTCAAAGACCATGACAGATGATGTGAAAGAACAAGCTCTTGTGTTAATTTCTGAAGTTGAGCAGAAGTTGGAAGAAGGCAACGGCACCCGTGCAATGTCATTATCTGAAAAACTGAGCAAACTCGTTGAGGGATGAAGATGTCCACGATGGCGGAGATGAATGAAAGTACCATCGATGCCATCCTCACACCATATACAGAGAAACACCCTCGCTTTTCAGAACTCAACAACGAGCAAAGAAGGCGCTTGGCATGGATGGTTGGAGCACTACAGGAAGTAGTGGGAATAGATCACCTCGTCGGTATAATGTTAGATGGAAAAAGCGCTGGAGGAGATGATGTTATTCGCTGCTATGTTGGTTTTGAGCCAAGTGGAAAAGCCCATATTGGCTGGAAAGTGATTTCATTAACACTCAACAGGTTACTTGAAGCAGGAGCAAATGTACTGGTTTTTATGGCAGATTGGCATGCTTGGGTGAATGACAAGTTTGGCGGTGACATGGAAAAAATACAGACCACCGCATCCTACATGGAAGATACATTCAGAGTATTACTCAATAATCCACCCGAAGGAGATGGAGCAGGGCAATTACAATTCCAGTATGCTAGTACCATTATGGATTCAGGGGATTATTGGGCAAGAGTACTTCGTTGTTCCAAGAATATGAGCCTTGCGAGAGTTCGCCGTACCTTTACTATCATGGGAAGAGATGAGGATTCATCTGATGGAGACCTCGCAAGATTCTACTATCCTGCAATGCAGGCAGCCGATATTTTTGAAATGAAGATTGACATTGCTCTTGGAGGGATGGACCAACGCAAGGCTCACATGTATATGCGAGAAACTGCAGACAAATGGAAGTGGACAAAGGCCACTTGCTTCCACACTCCAATTATCTCTGGCTTGAAAGCAAGTGGAGGAAGAATGGAAAGTTTCGACCATAAAATGTCAAAATCCCAACCTAGTTCTGCAATCCTTCTTCATGATGAAGCAAAGAAGATGCGTAAGAAATTAAGAAAAGCATTCCTTGACCCAGAACAAGAAGATTCACCAGTATACGAATTGATTGAAAATATCATCTTACCTGAATTTGGTGAATTGGTAGTCACTCCAAAACCAGAATTTGGTGAACCGAGCACTTGGTCCAACCTCGCTTCAATTCGTGTAGCAGTGATGGATGGAACTTTGCATCCACTGGATGTTAAGTTTGCAGTAGCCGATGCCTTATCAGCAGGATTAGCAGATTTGGCGGCCCACTTTGAGGCCCATCCTGAAAAATTAGAGGCAGTCACTGCCTTAACTGCATAAAGAATACAATTAGTATTCAAATCTCTGCAAGTGCTTGGACATACTCTTCAGGCTCAAGGAACATCTCCATGTCCAATTCATGAGGATCAATGATAATCAACCAGCCATCGTCGTAAGCGCTATCATTGATTAAATCAGGGGTGATTTCTACTTCACCATTAACTTCGGTCACTAAACCGCTGAATGGTATCCTAAAGGAAATCTTTTGTTCTGCTGTCCAGATGCTCAACATCTCATCATCGACATCCAATTCATCATCTGCATGGGGTAGAATGACTCTCAATATTTCGCCAATTTCCTTGGCTAGGAAGTCAGAAAGGCCAATTGTTATCTTGTCATCTTTCTCTTGATACCACAAATGTTTTATCGAATATTTGCGCTTGTGGGCTATACTAAACTCGAGATATTCATCCTCTGTCATGAACTCACCTTGAGCCGCCGACTGAAGCCCATTATTTTAATCCAACTATTGAGGCGGTTGTCTGCATACTTGTATCTTCATCTAGATGCAATCATAACTAAGCCTCCCCTCTCCCTCTTCGGGCTGCCTAATGAATTTCGATGAGGACGAGGAATACCAAATGATTAGGAAACTCGTCAGGGACTTTGCAGAGAGCACTTTAGCCGCAACAATTTCTAAAAGAGATGATGAACAGATTGCCCCTACTTCAGAATGGCAGGAGTTTGTGGAACTTGGCCTTCATGGCATAACAGTAGAAGAGCAATATGGTGGTGTGCCAATCGATGATGTAGTTGAAGCCATCATCGTTGAAGAATTAGCAAGAGTCGACCCTTCCTTTGCAGTTTTCTATGCGGTACACGTCGGGTTATGCTGCAAAACAATCACCTTGCACGGCACTCATGAACAAAAAGAAAAATATGCCCGTAGACTTACAGGCACTGATGTTGGCGCTTACTCGCTTTCTGAAGCAGGTGCAGGTACTGATGCTGCTGCCTTGTCATGTAAAGCCAAACTTTCAGATGATGGAAAGCACTACATCCTCAATGGTTTGAAAATGTGGGTAACCAATGGTGCGAGTGCTGATATTTACGTGCTCTTCGCCAAGGTAGTAGACCACCCAGATTACGGAGTCAAGAAACACGGCGGGGTAACTGCCTTCATCATCGAAAAAGAATTTGCTGGGTTTAGTGTTGGAAAGAAGGAGGATAAACTCGGAATCCGTTCATCTGATACTTGTTCCTTAGAACTAGACAACTGTATAGTTCCAGTTGAGAATGTGTTGGGGGATGTTGGTAAGGGTTTTACAATCGCCATGAACGCCTTGGATAACAGCCGAATTGGGATTGCTGCTCAAGCATTAGGGATTGCTCAAGGCGCCTTTGAAGCCGCCAATAAATATTCCAAAGAAAGAGAAACTTTTGGCAAACCAATCGCCCACCATCAGATGATTACAGCCTATCTCTCGGATATGGCTACTCAAATCGATGCTGCAAGATTATTGGTTTATCGGGCAGCAGTTGCCAAACAAAAGCACTACGAAGAAGGTGGACCAAGGCATTCCAAGGAAGCGAGTATGGCTAAATTATTCGCAGGCGATACTGCGATGTGGGTTGCTGACAAAGCAGTTCAAATCCTTGGTGGCTATGGATATGTCAAAGAATTCCCAGTAGAGCGCTTCTTCCGCGATGCCAAGATAACTCAAATCTACGAAGGCACCCAAGAAGTCCAGCGGCTAGTCATAGCCCGCCATTTGTGAAATCACAATGATGTCAATCACTCGATATGATTCATATCCAAACGCTTTCGGAGATTGTTCCAATCGCTTGCAGTAGCAGTTAATTCGATTACACTTCCTTTGATGTTCTCCATTTCCTCATTCCTTGAAGAAGGCATTCTGATCAGTACCTCAATATCGTCGCCGACTACATTTCCGGCTAATGAACGCCCACCGCGTAGATATTCATCCAAACCAATTCCCAGCGTTCTCTCTACACCAGATACTTCAATCGAGAAATTATATGCTCCACCGTCTATTGAATCCATAATTGCTGACCTCTCGCTGGCAAACCTTGCTTCTCCAAGTTGGTGCACCAAATCATGTAGGTTGATACTTGCTTCCTCAATAACTCGAACTTCCTCTTGAATTACTTCGGGCTCCGGCTCTGCTTCGGGCTCCGGCTCGGGTTCCACTTCAGGTTCAGATTCTTGTTCGATGACTTCAGGTTCTGGCTCTGAGTCTGACTCTTTTGGAGAAGTTGCGTTGCGAATCTTTGCAATTGCAATATCAAGTTCTGGTAAATTGATTTGTCCGTCGTTATCGGCATCAATGACAGCAACGAGTGAACTCGTTTCCCATGGAGGAAGGTCGGCAATCCCTGTTTCTTTCAATGCCATTTGGAATTCGTATGCATCTATCTTACCAGAATCATCCAAATCAATGGACTTGAAAAATTGGTAAATAGACTGTTCAGAATTTGATAAATATTCAGAGAGCATTACTAATTCCTTAGGGAACTCTTCAGGCGCAGGTTCGGGCCCTGGTTCCTCAACTGCTTCTTCGATAACTTCTGCAACTTGCTTTACCCGTTCTGCGGAAGCAGAAACTGAAGCCGCTGCCATTCCAATTCCAGCAAGACCTGTTGCGCTTGCTGCAACAATTCCTGCTTTCTTTGCATCAATGCTCTTGAGAGTCTTATTCAATTTCTTTCTGGCATTCCACTCGTGTGGGTTGATAGTAAAGAGCGTGAGATATTACGGATTTCCTCATTATCGAGGTCCTCACCAAAGTCGCCATTTTCAACCTTTCCTGTTATATCTGCAACGATTCCATCCCACTTCGAAGTATCTACTTTATCTTTGACTAAATCAATGATTAGTTTATTGTTAGTAAGACCAACAGTGAAGTCAACTGCTGCTAATTGTTCACCAATACTTGGGTCATCAGCGCTGTGAAGTCGGATCGACCAATCTCCTTCCCCAGGTGATGGGAAAGTGAGGCGACCGCTTTGATGACCACCGAGGTGGAGGTAAGAAATGGCTGCCGCATCGTTGATTGGTTCGGAGCCTGATTCGGTATCAGCAGGCACAATACCAACCCATGCCATAGCCTCGGCTGGCCACGGAGGGGCAGTGAACCGAAGAGCGATTTCTTCGCCATCTTGCCAATTCGACTTTTCGATAGTAAGACTAACAGCACCACTTCCTGAACTGACTGGGCTTTGTTGAGCAAATTGTTGTAAAGAAACGCCGGCAGTATTCAATCCTTCTTTTGCAAGTTTTGCTTGAGTTTTCGCACCGCCAATTAATAATGCAACAATAGAAAAGCAGCAAGTTAGGCTACCTATTGACGCTGCAGGACTTTCTTCTCCTCCAATAATCCACAAAAAAATTGAAATCGGAATTCCATAACCTGCTGCCTTAAACCAAGGGTTGGATAAATTCTCTAGATTGAAGTCCCCTGTACCACCTAGTGAGGGCTGCATATAATCCCCGAAAGGGTATACCCCCTTCAAATCATGGCCAGATTGGCTTTGGCCAAGTCTTCGGATCTCCATACTCCCATTGAAGAGTGCAGAGCAAAGATTCCATCTCTTCGATAGTAGAGATATTCCTCTCAATTTGCAAGCGGTGCATCCATAATTTCAGTCGGCCAAGCCTCATTCCTTGCTCCAATCCAGTTCGATTCATCAACCAATGACCATCAACCAAACAATCTCTTGTTTGGGGGAAATCCAATTTCCTAAGCCTGTTTTTTAAATCAGTGAAGTCTTTCCCCATCCAATCTTCATCAATCGCCAAGAAATCATTCAAATTATCTTCCATAGCATATTGGTATAACCTCAAATGTCCTTCATCTCCATTAATCGGTGAGGTTCCGAGACAATCGTGAAACCATAACACTGAATTCTTGAATATATTTGACACTTTCAGTGATTTCAAAGTATCAGCAACATCAACTAAATCCCTATCCTTGAGGAGTACAGCCATTCTCATAGATGCTTGAATATCTCCCTTGACAGAGGAAATTCGAATCGAATCTTCAGGTGTATTACCGCCGATTATTATGTCTATAATACCATCTTTAGCCATTCTTTTGAGCACTCTACTTGCATCCACTCCATTTAGAATCCTCTCAAACTCTGCCCAAATTCTTTCTACAGAAATTGCTGAAAGCATATCTCTTCTCTCAACCAAAGCCATTTCCAATTCTAAATCAGTATTCCAAACGAATGCATCCCCTTGGTCCAAGAATCGGTATGCACGCATTATTCTCAAACCATCTTCAGATAATCTGCGATTTGCATTTCCAACCGCTCGCAAGCGATGATTCTTCAAATCTGACAATCCATAATGCGGATCGAATAATTGCCTGCGTCCAATATCGACAGCCATCGCATTAATAGTGAAATCACGACGCTCAAGGTCAAGAGCCAATGAAGTTGTTAGATGAACGGCATCAGGCCGCCGTCCATCGCTATATCCGCCATCAGACCTCAAGGTAGTTACTTCATGGTTAACTCCATCAATAACTACAGTAATTGTTCCAAATGCCTTGCCGGTTGGAATTGTATGATCAAATGCTTCTTCAACTTCATCTGGAGTTAGAGATGTTGCAATATCGTAGTCTTTGGGAAGACGTCCTCGCATCGATTCACGAACCGCCCCCCCAACCAACCAACTAGCACCATCCGATGCGATGATTCCATCATGAATTTCAAGCACTGAATCAGGTAAAGAATCGAGCCAATTTAATGCCCCATCCTCCAAAATGAGTGGAGTGAGGTCAGAAGCCATATGCCTTAGGCCACAGCCAACCTTCAAGACAATTCTCCCTCAACAGGGTAGCGAAAGTATGTTCTGTTGATGGCCTCGCCCAAGCGGCATGGTTGATGAGGCAAATGCGGTAGAATGGGAATCTCCATCCTCAATGGTCCACCTTGTTTCACTAAGTTGGCTAAAACCTCATGAGGAAATTAGAGCAAAAAATGCTGAAAAACTCGAAAAAATGACCAAGCGTTGGGGTGGCTACACCAAACCTCTTCTGGTCGACAAAAATACCGGTGCTATTCTCGATGGTCATCATCGCTATGTGGTCGGACAAAGGTTAGGTTTAGCAAGATTACCTGTTATGCTTTTTGATTATCTTGAAGATGAAAGAATTATCGTCGAAGTATGGCCCAACTGTGGTATAGATAGCCTAAGTAAACAAGATATTATCGATATGTGTCTTTCAGAAAATACCTTTCCGCCAAAAACTAGCAGACATTTACTTACTTGTGATGTACCACCAATATTGGTGCCTTTGGAAATCTTATCTCAGGAGTCCTGAGCGCTCTCAAGCATTGTCTTCCACAATTTATTGCCCTTACCAACAAGTTTCACTTTGGCTTCCTGCTGTGCCGCAGCCACTACCTTAAACTGCTGAATTGAATTATGGCGTGAAATCATTATCTCGACCTCCGTTCCTGCCTTACCGGCCAATGCATCCCTTAATTCTGAAGAATTTCGTAATCGAATCCCATCGACTGATATCAACTCATCATCTGGCATCAAAATATTACGAACACAAGAATCATGCTGAAGCCCTACTACATTCAGGCCATTCTTTTGAGAAAGTCTCAATCCTAACCATGCTTGCTTTTCTTTCCCTTTTTCGGTCGCCTCAAATGACAGGCCAAATATTTTCATCGCAGCCTCAAGATTTGGTTTGATTTTCTGTTTGGTTAAACTATCAAGCATTATTCCAAGGCGCTTCCCACCCACCATAGAAGTCAAGCCTTTTCTGATATCAGCATGACGAATCCCCAACTCTTCAAGCACTGGTGAATCAAGGCCATGACGCTTCCACAACATAGCAAACAAGGTCTCTAATCCCGATTCGCCTTTGCTTCTCTTTCTCAACTCTGCATCTATGCACATCATCACCATCTCGCCTTCTAGATAGTAGGAAATCGTGGATTCACGAGAATATGGGTGTGGACGATACAAATGAATCCACGCTTCATGACTAGAAGTAGTTAGAGATTGATGGCGGTTTCCATCTCCCGCCAAGAAGCGTTTCATCTTGCGCTCCAAATCTTTACGCCAATCCTTTTCACTCCAAACACCACTCTTCAAACAAATTATATCTCCCAACCAAGATGTTCCACCTTCAAACCACCATAATAAATCGGTACGAGATTCCTTACTCAAATCATACTCAACAAATTCCTTTGGCCGAAGGCGCTTAACATTCCAAACGTGTAGATATTCATGCGACAAAAGGCTGACTAAATCCCGCCAAGCATCATCTTGATGTGGCCAAAGTGCCTTACGCGGAACCATACTTGTTTGGGAGCGCAAATGCTCCAAACCGCCACGAGCCCCTCCAGTCAAGAATAATATTGTCCAATATTCCTCATAGGGAAGGGGGCCAAACAAGGCAACAAATTCGGCAACTAATTTATCCATCGAATCAAGAATACGTTCAACAGCCTCATCCTCAACAACTTGCCCGCCAGCATCCCAAATACGCAAATGATGCATGACCCCACTCATCATCCGAGAATGGTTAGGACAAGCATCGGCTTCGATAACGCCATCATATAATTCATCGATAGTTGGAGGTGCCCAAGATACAACATTGGAGCCTTTCCAATCAACATGATTTGGAGTTTTGATTGGATAAGTATGCAGTTGAGTTGCTGCACTCCAATCATCAGGCATAGACAATGTTACTGTGCACTCACTTCCTGCATTCCAACCCTTTGAAGGCATAAACCAAGTGAATGTTGGAACCAAATGAAGATGGGTATTGTCGAGATGATTTGTTCGAACTGTTAGGTCAGGACATAACAAGTCATAGGAAATCAAAATCTCTTCAGAATCAGCATTAGGCCTGAGTCGATATGCATTCTCGGCTTTGCGAGAAATTGATGCACCATCAGCCGAAATATCCCGAACATGGGCCAAAGGCTCCCTAATCAAGTAAGAACCAGGAACCCACCTAGGCATCTCGATATCAAATGAAGAAGAAAACGGTCCAAGCAATAATAGACGGATAGAAAGCAAACGCGAAGCTCCATCCAAACAAGAAACGAAGTGATGAATTCGTGGGCCAGCCATAAGCAACAAGGAAATGCAATCAAAGACAGACCTTTGAACTTGGCATCAGGGAATCAGGTCCTCATGGCCTCCAGAAAAGCCCTTAGATGATGAATCATCAGATGGCGCACCCGGATTCTGCATTCTAATATTGAACATCTCAGCAAGCAAGGGCCAAAGACCGCCAAGCCACTCCTCCGCAGAACTTAGAATCTCGATTAAAGGATGTTTCTCTTCATCCTCATCAAACTCAATATTGAATTCTGGAGGTGGTAAATCATCGGGAAGACAACGTAATTCAGCGATTAAATCATCCATCTGTTGCAAGAGTTTTGCATCCATCGCTTCATGAACCCGTGCAAAAGCAGCCGCTTCCTCCAAAACATCGGCCAAGGTATCAGGACTAGGAATCCCCGCCTCGCTCTCTTTGATGTCAACCGGCCCAAAGACCACACTACCAAGAGCGGTATCATGCAAACCATCCTCAAGGCGCTCGCGTTTAATCAGAGTCTGGTTAACCTCACCGCCAAGAGGAGCGATGATGAAGCCACCATCCGAAACTGAATCTTCTAACCAATCTGGCAATTCACGAATCGAACCAGTTACTAAAACTCGGTTGGATGATTCTGGGAAAGACTTTGGTGCTTTGTTGAGGCATGATATTTCACTTAATTTGCAATTCTCAACATCATGTAGTCTTTCTTCCAAGTGGAGGATGACCTCTTCTGATGGGTCATAGACTGAAACGCTTCCTTCACTGCCAACTAAATGGCCAATCAATGCCGCGAAATAGCCGCCCTTAGCACCGATTAGAACTACATCATGTCCTTTTTCCAATTCTAAATGTGTCATCAAAGTTGCAACCATATGAGGTGCGGAAATGGTCTTCACTCCGCCGCTTGGAGTTTCAAGAAAGACCAGTGGGCGGTCGTGAAAAAAGGGAGTTGGGTCAAAATCGCTGAAGGCCCTAACATCGACTTCCATCATCGCTTCGATTATTGTAGAGTCGAGTGGAATGCCTGCTTCGCCAAGCCGCATCAGCAGGGCTTGCATCGGGTCCATGCGGCTTACAGAATTGGGGACTCTCTTGAACGCATCCATTCAGCATTCTGAAATTTCAAACCAAATTCATTGATCATTAGGTAGGGCATCAAATGCATCTCTCATCGATTGAAACCACTTATTCATCGCATCAGGGTCTTGCATCAATAGCATCACCTTCTGCATAGCAGCCATATGAGTCTCATCACTGGCCTGAAACATCTCCGTACCGTGGTTTTTTGCCATCTCTCCTAGTTCATCAAAGGTTTCTGCAGTGAATTTTTTGCCGCAAGCCCCACCAAGTTGCAAACATGTCATGGTCTTCATGACGATGCCTAATTTCCGCAGTAAATTAACACTACTGAAAGAGATAACCTACTTGTGCTATTGCCATGCCGGAACAAATATGAGAGCAAAGGAAATTCTCCTCAGTAGGTCGGCTGGAAGATTCTCTATGGTTCAGGGACTAGCGTTATTACTAGTCTTTCTTTTGCTTTCATCTACGATTCTCTATTACATGCTTTCAGATGAAGAGGTAATGGAAAATGACCCCGAAGTTATCACGGTAGATGACCCTACTGTTTTCGTTACTAACAGTTCAGGTATGCCAGTAGATGAAGAACCGTTGGAAATGGATTTCATTTTCAGTGATGTAGGTGAGACTGGAAAAGAACCGAGTATTGGAATAACATCTAGCGGTTGTATGTTCTTCATTGCTATGGAGAAACCAATGCGTTCATGCGATTATGGCGAAAGTTGGACAAATGTCGCAGATGCAACTCAAGCCCCCTTTACCAGTGATCCATATGGATGGGTTGACTTAGAAACAGACCGTGTTTTTAACATTCATATGATGGGTCTAGAGTCCACTTGGATTGGATGGTCGGACAATGATGGACAATCGTGGCTAGGTAACCCTCATGATTCTGGAACAACTCCTCTCAATGACCACATAAAGTTGGCAACTGGCCCGTGGGTCGATGAAGGCTTGTTTGGCCCAATTGGACAACTAAATCCAACTTACGACACCGCTGTCTATTTTTGTTTTAACAAACTTGCAGGAATTTCCTGTTTCACTAGTTTTGATGGAGGTGCCACATTCGAAGTCGGCGGGAACATTGTCGGCCTTGCATCTACAAACGGTGGATTGCATGGGGCGATTACTACTGCTCCTGATGGAACTGTTTACCTTACACCTCGTGTAGAAACGCCAACACTAATTTTCTCAAAAGATAACGGATTAAATTGGGAAGAGAGGGAGATGGGTACTGATGTTGGAACCCCCAATCCTCGCAAAAACTCTGAAGTAGCAACAGATAGTGATTCCAATGCATATCATATTTGGACTGGAAATGATCAAGGAATATACATGTCTAGAAGTATAGATTCTGGTGAAAGTTGGGATGCTCAAAGTATTCGAATTAGCCCAATCGAAGTTATTTCGACTGCCTTTCCACAAACGGATGCTGGCGATCCTGGAAGAATCGCAGTAACTTACCTAGGGAGTGAAAATGGGTCACTGTTAGATTCTAACAGCACTATTCCTGAAAATTGGACTGGAAATGCCCACAATGCTCCTAACGAAGTCCACTATCACCTCTATGTAACCTACAGTCTAAACGCACTTGATGAAAATCCGATTTTCCATACACGAAGGATAACTGATGACCCTGTGCAAATTGGTTCTATTTGCCTAAACAGTGGTGATTGCAACAGTGACCAAGGCGGTTCAAATCGAAACCTATTGGACTTCAATGATTTGACTATCGATTTAGAAGGTCGTGTTTACATTGGATTTGCAGATGGTTGCACCGATGCTTGTGCATCAAGTCCAGACCCTCAACCTGCAGATTCTAGAACCGGTCGTGGCTCTGTATACTTCATGGCCAATGGTCCGAGCCTATATGTCGAAAATGGTGAAATGACATCCCCTGTAGAATCCCCTCCTCCTGAGATGAACAAGGAAATGCAATCTGTAATTGATATCGAAGCTGTAAGACAAGAACAATTCGAAGAATAATCACGATTTGCGTGAATCTTGTAAACAAGAGTCTTTGCTTCCATTCCGTTTGGCACAACAAAGGCGTCAGGAATTCATTCTTCTTCATTTTTGACTAATCTAGCCCCACCTGGCAACCTAACTAATTCAGGTCTACCCTCGAAATCAGAAGGCTTTGCTGAAAACATTGCGGCAATCAGTAATCCAAGGAATACTCCAAATGCCCCCCCAGTGATTAATCGAACTGGATTTGTTGATTCATAGGAAGTTAGCATTTGGGAAAAACCATCGATGGCGATGGGGAGCACTGAAATCCCAACGATTGCAGCCGCTGCAATCTTTCTCTTTGAGGATTTGTAGATTAACTCCAATCTTGTAGAACCAAGCACTGACAAAAATGAGTCTGTTATTGTCCAACGATTACTACCCCGCCGAGAAAATATCCAAGCCCCAATCGCAAGGCCGAGGAATATTCCCACATCTCTTGTGCAAACTGGCATTTGATTACCATTGATTTCCCAACTACGCTCATGCTTTTGGTGGCAATTTAAGTCTCCAAATGAATAGATAAATCCAGCATAAGGGTTCAGTGTGGTCCATGAAAATAATCCCTCTGCCGGTTGATTATGGCCGATTGCCCCCTCGTTTTCCCCATTTCCCCATGAGCCCCAACCATCTTCCTTTGCGTAATCAAAGGCATTGGCTCGCCCAGAAAGCCTTGGTACAGAATCTTCATCCAAGGTCGCAGGAGCAAGGAAAAATGAAATCAGGAAAAAGATGCTTACACCAAATACCCATGAGCCAACTTTCTGGGCTCTGGCCTTGCCGAGGTCCCCTTCCATGGGCACCCCCACAATGGGATGACGCTTGAAGATTGCATTATGCAGACAATTTTAGGCAAGACTTCAATGAGGGAGAAGTGAACGCAGGCTTGGAGGAATGGGTTGACTAGTAATCGAATTGCAACTCCGGCTTGGGAAAGGAGACCTCTGACCATAAAGCAGTCATTCGTAACTGCTCTTGTTTTGGCAACTTATACTGGGGTTTTGACTTATATCGTTGTCATTTATGCACACGCATTTCGTTCTGGGTTTTTACTTGGGCTTCAAATTGCAGGAATAGGATGGGTATTGATTTTCAGTTCTTCTTTTGCTTCTTATTCAATAATGGGTAGAAGAGTTAGAGTCGAAATACCAGTTGCCGAGTCTGTCTCACATTTACGTGAAGTGCTGGGACCAATTCAAGCTAAGGCTGAGCATGACATAACCACTAGTTCACGCCAATGGCACGTTTTTACCCATGTTGTCGACAGAGGTCTTGGAGTTGGAGTTGATTTGAACGATCTTGAATCTGCCAGTGCAAAGGCTGCGGTGGAAATCTGTCTATCCGTTCGCCATAGAATAGGCAGAGTTACTTTCGTTACTGGCAAAGGGGGGGTGAGTAGTCGTAATCCTGAATTGCGCTCTCAGACTTTGATGCAGTTGGCAACGTCAGAAATAATTGCAGATTTCCACCTCTGGAAAAAGCGCAGCACTATCACCTTAAGACCTCGTAAACCACCAATGCCACGGCGGGAGTTTTTGATTAAGATGGTAGCATTAGGAGGGCCCTTGGCTGGTTTTGGGGCAATCGGTTTTATGGATGCTGCACAAGCAAATACCTTGAGCGGAGTTGTTGGTGCTGGAGCGGGTTTGTTCTTGACTTGGTTATTGATAACTCATAGTCGTTAGTTGTCACCCCTTGGGATGGCTACTCCACCAAACTTTGTATTCTGCAATTGTAGTAGGAGCAGGGCATCCAAGATGCCCTGAAGTTAGCATCTGAAGCCTTGCTGTTGTTGCTTCTAGTAACTTATCCAATGCGTCTTTTGGCATCCTATCTTCATCCAAAATCCAATTCATGGCATTGGCTGTATCTTCTTTTGGACACCGCCTTCTCCATTCTGCCAAGTGTGTTTGCATCGGCCACAAGGCCAATACCATTCGTCCAAAGCCAATCCATTCTGCTCCGATTTTGAAAGTCGGTGCGTCAGAAAATGGAACATGGATTTGTTGTCGGTGTGTCCACCCTATTTTTTCAAACCATTTTACCAGCCTTTGAGTATGCCTTTGTGAAACTGCACGTACCGGCCCTAAATGTCGCCTCAATGATGGAACGTCTGCTGATGGAATGAAGGATAAGGTTCCCATCAAGGACCAAATAGAATGGTGGATGCATGAAGAGGCAACATCTGATTCCCTTGCTTTGGCAATAAGCCAGGCCTTCTCTGCCTTTTCCAACCAAGATGCTGGACTTCTTCCTGCTAACCAATCCTCCATCAAGGAAGTCGATTCTATCGGGGAACCAGGTAGGCGTTTTTGGGTTGACATTCCTTCTACCAATCTCTGAAGGTGATGTCTATCTACTACTTGGGCGTCGACATTCAAAGGCGGGGGCCGCTTGTTTAGGAATCCCCTAATGGCTATTGACAAGTCTTTCTTCAATTGTTTTTTGCTACCTTCATTGAGTATTGGTCCAGCGATAGTGCACAGGTCGAATGGGGCGGGGGCTTTTTCTGGATTGCCGAGCAATTCATGGAACCCCTCTCTTACCTTTGTTTGTAGTTCATTGGTTTCGAAATATTCCGCCTTTTGTGAACTTCCTCGCAGGGTTCCTCTATTGATTCTCTTCATCGCCATTGCAGGGTCGCAATCTACCCAGATAACGAGGTCTGGAATTGCTGCTCCTGCATTCATTAAAGCGACCTTTCTGTAACCGAGACTCCCCACGCTTCCTTGATAGACCAATGAAGAGTGAATGTTCCTGTCACTAATTACCAACTCGCCCCTCTGCAACCTAGGCAGTATCCATGTGTGAGTGTGGTCAAGACGGTCGGCAGCAAATAATGCGGCTTCTTGAAGTGGAGTTTTGTCGCCCTTTTTTACCGACTCAAGGGCTAACATGCCAATTGGGCTAGTTCTTCTTGGTTCATGAGTCATAACAACTGCAGGAAATGGAAAGTCTGAGACTATTTCTTTGAGTATTCTCGCCGCCTCGCCTTTTCCTGAACCATCGCCACCTTCGACGCTGATCAAATACATCAAGAATCATCCCCGGCAGACTTAGTTCTCTCATCGACTGCATGGTCAGCGAATTGTTCTTTGACCATCATCATCAATATCATCCCCATCAAAATTAATATTGGTCCGAAGATGATGAAACCACGACTGCAGAGAGAAATTCCTGCCAGATATTGAGTTTTACGATAGCGCTTGCCTCTTCTCGCTTCATGAGCCGCATAAAGCCCAATGAAGGCTGTCAAAATAGTAATTATAGCAACAATTGTGCTTACTGTAACTGCCGCGGAGAGAATCGAATTAGGTTCTTCAATAATCTCTTCTTCCACTCCATCTCCCTCATGCATAGTCAATGGCACTTCACCAGTTTGACTAGGAGTGAATGTTCGGTGAATTGTTTTGAAACCGTCTTTTACTGCAGTCATATCCAAGCGCTTCGCTAACATGTTTTCAAAACGATAAAACCCATTTGCATCTGAAGTTGTTTTATCTATTAAGGCACCAGTTTTTGGGTCGGACAAGGTTATTGCCACTCCTGCAACTCCTTCACCAGATTCATTGTGAAGGGCATGGCCGCTGATATCTACATAATCATCAGATTTGAACAATGAAGATGACAATAAATCATCGGGGTTGTTTGAAAGTAATAAGAAGCCACTAAGCAATCCCATCAAACTGCCACTGACGATTAGAACTGCAACAATAGTTCTGGTCATTGCTCGACCAGCATACTCAGTTCTAATCTCCATCAAAATATCGATTCTACGCTCCCTTTCGCTGCGTTTTTTCCAAATACTCATGACCCCAGTTTGGTCATTTGAAGACTTTTTATTCGTCATCTTCAAACACGTCCATCGGGGCTAGGGCCTTCGCCTCATCATCCTGTGGTCTACGCCAGACTTTGAACATTCCAATTGCTGCAGTCGTCAAAGCAGCGATTGGTAGCAGAGAGTAAATCATGTAAAGTTGCAAAGATGCATCCTCTTCCTGCTCTTCACAATCATTGCAACTTTGAATTGTTGGAGTTGGAACTGGCTCTTGCACGACGACCACCTCAACAATTTCTTCAACTTCAATCAATTCAACTTCATACAATGAATCCCACTTCTTTCCAGTTAGCCACATTTTCCCTTCATCATCGATTGCTATTCCATTCAATACATCATTACTGTCACCAGTTTGAAGTCCAGACAATGAACTTGCATTGATAAATAAATCAACAATTCCAGTGCTAGAATTAATTCTAATAATATTGTCAGTTAAGTAAATATTTGCCCAAATATATTCACCTGCACATTCGAGTTCATTCAAGTTGCTGACTGGCTGTCCATCAAGGCTGACATTCAAATGCCTTACAATACTGAAATCATCATACTTTCTGAACGAAAGATTTGAACTGCCATTGGACATAACTAAATCAGTACCATCATTGCATAAACCCCATCCGTCACCTTCGTATTCAAATTGAGATTCCAACTGAAAATTTGATATGTTCCAGACCAGAGCAGTTCCATTTTTCCAAGTCAATTGAATTAATTTTTCACCGACTCTTGCCAATCCCTCACCGAATAAAGTTTCATTCAAGTCCTTACTCCGATTAACTGTTCCATTTGGATGTAATTCCCTTAGCATCGACTCCCCCCACAGCCCCGTACTTTCATAGAACATTCCATCGTACCATAGTAGTCCCTGAGTGAATGCCTGCTCGTCATGTTCAACTTCATTTGTAATATTCACTTGCATAAGTTGTGGTTCGGATTCGGAGTTTGAGGATGATTCTCCTGAAACCTCCTTAATGTAGATGTATTGAAGTGAAGAAATGAATAGGATGCTTGCAAAGAGGGCTCCAATCCTTCTCTGCATGTCTGATGCCTGCTCCACCGAGCCTTAAATACCTCATTCAAGGTGGTCCCACCGTAACGCATTGCGTTACGCTGAGGTGCTGTAAATGATGAAACTCAAGTCCACAATGTCCGGTCTTCCAGTCTCCCTGATTTTAATTCTCGTATTGGCTTCAATGGCGCCTCTCGTCAATGCTTCAACACCGGAAGAATCTGAGGATGAGTTAGAACTTCTCCCGCCCTCCTCTGCACTAATGTCATTGGATGGTTTTATCTCCAAAGAAGGGCGTCCTTACTTGTTCATGGATGGAGATGAACCGGTTTATTCTGCAACCTCCTACTTGAAACAAAAATGGTGGGATGCAGGTTCGCCAAATATGTTCCACGAAGATTCTTCAACCAAAGGAAGGGCTTCTGCTCGTGCCTGTAGTAGATTAGCAGAAGGAGATAGCATTAGCGTAGCAGCTAATGGAGGTGGAACTACAACAGCAACCGTTGAACGAGTCACTAATACCGTGGCATTCGTCCTACAGGATGGCTACACATTATCATCAACTGTACTCTCAAATTGGGCAACCGACTGGGACAATACAATCTATCCAACCTTAACCACCTACTTTGGCAAAGATTACGGCACAGGCGTTCCGGAACCTCCGGATGTTGATGGAAATTGTCAAATCATTGTAGCAATCATTGCTATTGATGGGGCCTACAACACCGGCGGATATTTCCAACCGGGTTATGCCGCCACAAGAGAAATCGTCTTCATCGACCATGCAGATGCCTCACTTTCATGGAGCAAGGTTATTTTGGCTCACGAATTACAACACCTTTTGCATAATGCCGCAGACTCTCAAGAATATTTGTGGATTGACGAAGGTGCAGCAGATATGGCTGCATTCCTTTGTTTCGGTGCATCCTCAACTCTTGCAGGACACTCCAATGCTTGGACTCAAGACAGTGGAGTCAGTGTTCGATGGTGGAGTCAGAGAATCGCAGATTATGGCGGTGGTTTCCTGTTTTTGCTTTGGCTAGCAGACCATCTTGGAGATGGAGTGGCAATTCGTCAACTGGTGACCAATACTCAAACTGGCGCTCAAGGAATTGAATCCTTGGCTCAAACTCCCCCAAATAATGGCGGTAGAGTTCTTGGCAGTACCTTCGAGGAAGTATTTGCAAACTTCACAATCGCTGCGACTCTCGATTCATCAATCGGCATCTATGGCATGTCCAATATCGATATGACCGATCTTTGCGGTGGCTCAACATTTTGTAAGATTCAACCTGCTGCTTCAAACATAGATTGGGCACAACCATGGGAATCACGAGGAAATTTCATCGAAGGGTGGGGAGTTCAAATGTTCAAATTAGAACCGGGTTCAGCATCTCCAGCACCATTATCCATTAGGGTAACTGCAGATGCAAGTGGAATGAATGGAAGAATTCTAACAAGAGCAAGCGCAGATGGTTTGTACACTGTTAGCGATTTAGATTTCAATAGCATGGTTGCAACCACAATGGTTCCAGGATTTGGAAATATTACTGACGAAGTCCATATTATTGTCTGGTACGAGAGTTTTCAAAATGATTGTAATTATTGCAGCGTTTACCCCAATGCCACCTTAGATATCGAAGCAGCGAGGATAACTTCTCCAGCGAGTCTTGCCCTTGAGCCTCCAGTGATGGCAGATAGAGATGGCGATGGAGATGATGACACAATGGTATTGCCATTTACAGTGACCTCAAACGCCTTCTTTGAAAACCTCAACATCGAAGTTTCAGCCAGAGATTCCGATGGTAATGTAGTAGACCAATTCACCACTAGTATCGAGGCTGGAGGAGGGGTTCCTGCCCCTAGTGCCATGTATTGGACTCCCCCTAAAAGCGGCAATTATGATTTGGTTTTCGTCATGAAAGACCTATTGGGTGATGTGAAGGACCAGGCTGCAAGTAGTAGTCAAATGGTCTACAATATGCAGCCTTTGCCAAATGCTAGTTCAAACACCAATGCAACACTAACTTGGCTACCAATTCAATTCACTGGCTCTGGTATTGACTATTGGGGATTGACCGATAGTAACAACACCTTCCCTCACTCTGATGAACCCACTGCATACCTATGGGATTTTGGAGACGGAAATGTTTCAAGTTTGAAATCTCCATATCGAGGATATCGAGATGAAGGATTTTATTGGACCAATCTAAGCGTTCAAGACCAAGGTGGAGCATGGAGTCCAAATTATCCTGGATACGTCGTTGTAGGAGACCCATTCGTGCCAATCGTCAATATCCATGATAGTTCTGGAACACAAGTAGTTTCTTCAATTACAGTTTATACAAATCAGCGTATTCAATTATCCGCTTTATCGACCCAAGACAATGTACCAAACGACCACCTCCTGTTCAATTGGAGTTGGGGAGATGGTGAGGTTGAAGGTGGGATTAGCCACACCGTCGTTAGCCATGAATGGGCAGAAGGCGGTAATGGCAATGGCAATGAATTAACCGTAATGGTCACAGCATGGGATGGTAAGAATACTGGATATCATAATTTCAGTGTATTTGTTAAAAATAGACTACCACGCTTGATTTTTGACGATGTTCTAATCGTCGACACATATACTTCATTGCCAATGCCGGAATTATTTGTCGATGATGATGGGGAATTGGTAAGTATCGATTGGCAATTTACATCAGGAGCCGCAGTGAATGAAGTAAATGTTGATCGTAGCAGTGACTTCACAACTACAACTAGCAGCGATTGGCAACCTACTGCAGCATGGAATACTCCAGGAAATAAAACTGTGACCGCTACTGTTTTCGATAGTGACGGTGGTCAATCTACTGTTCAACTAAATGTGCTAGTGCTGAATCAATGGCCAGTTGCAGATATCGATACCTTGGACGGAGCCTCTAACATTATAGATTTCAGGCAACAAGATGGTATGGTAGACTCGATTTACAGTTTTGATGGCCGAGATAGTTTTGACCCCGATGGCTCAGTGGATGATTCATCAGTCCTCAATTTCCAATGGTTCTTTAATGATGGCACAAATTCTACCAAGTCTCAAGTTTCACATGCTTTCAATACACCAGGTCAGCACACAGTTACTCTAATTGTTACGGATGAGGATGGACAAGCATCTGCTAACAGAACTCTAATTATTCAGATAAGTAATCCTTTGCCAATAATCGAAGTTAAAATCCTTGATGCTTGGAAGAATGGGGATTTAGTGAATGTTGAAACCCCAAGGGAAGAAGGATTTACTGCTGACTCCTATTCAAGAACCTTTGATGATGAGAACAGAACCCATGCCTCGGCTGGCACTTTACTCTTCTTCGATTCAAGTGGAACTCGTGATGGTGATGCTGGATTTGCAAATAATGTGATTCCATTCAACCGTAATGATAGTGATTGGAATGGTTTGATTGAATATACTTGGGATTTCGGCGATGGAACACCTCCTTCAAAAGAAAGTCACCCTTGGCATTCCTATTCAATTCCGGGAACCTATGTCGTTACTCTAACCGTGAGAGATGCCTTCGAAACTGGAGATACCACCAGTGCTAGTTTCACAATAATAGTAGATGCACCTCCAACCACTGACGGTATTTCTGAGGCATCGGACCTAATCATCGGTGAAATGTCAATATTCCATATTAATGCAAGTGACTCTGAACAAAATAGAAACTACGATATTTATCGGGACCTTAATCTCGATGATGGCAGTGTTTATGACCATGACCTGATTATTCCAAGAGCCATATCTATATTCTGGGATATGAATAACCAAGTGGATGTTGATGGTGATGAAAATCCAGAAAATGATTGGGAATTAAGCCCAGATGGAGAGGGAGGTACTCGTATGACTCACATTTATGAGGAATTAGGGGGAGTGATGATTACCGTGAAAGTTTGCGATGGCATGGGAGTTTGTGTTCAAGAGACACTGATGATTGAAATCAATGAAAGTCCAGACAAGACACCGACTTTATCAGACTTCAAGTGGGCAGATACCAAGGCTTGGTTATCTGATACCGGTGGCGAGTCCGCCACTGTTTTGGCCTTGATTATCGCTGTTCTGATTATGGGCTGGATGGTAATGAGAACGCCAGCAGACTTTGATGAAGAAGAAGCAGCAGAAGCAGCCGACTCTTACAATGTACAAAATGTCGAGAGTGAAGGTGGAGTTTTGGGAATGGACCAACACGAGCCACCTCCAAAGCCTGGTATTTTATCAAAGGATGAGCGCAGAAGTTCAGACTCTGGGTATGTGCGCCCAGTACGTGCCAAAAAGCGTTAGAGGTGGTTTATTGAAAGGATTTAGGCGTCTTTCGCTAATGCTCATAGTCCTAATGCTACCGTTATTATTGCCGTTGCAATTTAACTCGCAATTGGTAAACAATGCAAGTGCCTCATCTTGTAGTGTTGAAAGTGAAGAAGAAGACCCGTTCGTCGACCATTTGCTGAATGTATCTGTCAATGCATCGGATAATTATTTCTGGGGTGAGGAAGAACCTTATCCTGATGATAAGCCACAAGGCAGGCAATGGGAACAGTCATTTGTGCAACAAGAAACCACCCCCTTGAGACCTCTCGACAGAGGCTTTCACACCTCTTTTGTTGTTGAAAATGGCTCCGGTTCGGGGGTTCAAATGAACCTCACATTGGGCAAAAGATACACCTTCTGTATCACTGTCGATGATATCAATGCAAATGGAACTGCAAATCCAAAAATAGACGCATACCTTTTCACAAGCAGTGACTTTTCTACTTATTCAGAACAATACAACTATCTCAATGAACCTGAATGGATGCATGACTTAGAAGAAAACATACCTGTTGAATGGAGAGGTGGATTATGGAGATCTTTTAGGGATTCAAACGATTATGAGAATATTCGAGAAACGGATTTCAGCGTCGTTCTTGATAAATTAGAGGTTCATACTTCTTTCCTCTCTGAAACTTCTTATGAGGAATTTGTCATTATTATCGATGCCATTGATAACTCACATATTCAAGATGCTCCAGCGCCGCATGCTACCATTCTTGTGGACCTGACTGTGATGGTCGAGGATGCCTTCATCTTACCAACCTGGACTGTGCCATTGACCTGTATGACATTGATTATTCTTCTAATTGCAGTTCCAGTTGTAATGCACTTCAAACATGCGAAGTCGGGGTTGACTGGGATTCATGTTGACTTGGTCCCTTCAATGGACAAAAAGTCCGAAAACGAATCTCCTCCAGAGATATCAAATGATTCTCCATAATGAAGAAAATCAATATTCCATTAAAGTCCAAGCATCGCGCAAGTCTCTAACATTTACAAGGCCCTTGTCTCCAAGGTGGAAATCATTCTGCAAAGTTGCGTAGACCAATGACTGTTCAAGAACCGGTGCGTGGAGGCGTGTCCAGTCCCCACCTGGCCCTAAGCCCATAATTGAGAAGGTGAAACCTTCACCCTTCAACTCCCATGAAGCCTCGACTAGTTTCAGGCTTTCTTGTTGGGATTCTGTTGTCCAGCATAGTTTGAGAATTTCTCCCTTTTCGCTATTATCACGAACAACTGCAACTATATCATCACTTGATGGGACTCCCTCTTCATGGATGGAAGCGACGACTTTTACATCTGCATCAGCTGCCGCTGACATCAAAATTTTGCGCTCTTTATCAGGAATTGATATCTCGATATCAATGTAACTCACTCCACTGCTAATTGCCTCTCCGAGAACACTTTGTCTTTCTGATTCGTCGCCCGGGAAAAAGCCTCCTTCTGCTTTTGGCCTGCAGGTAATAATAACTGGAAGAGGAATTCCACCCTTTAACTCAGAGAGTATTTCTGAAACCTTGATGTCTGAAACTGAACGCTGTTCCCATTGTGATTGATCTGTTTTTTTCTGTCCTGAATCCTGTTCGCCACCCTCACTTGTAGTTCCTTTTTTGGGCTTGATAAGGTATAATTTATCGAAGCGTACCTCGACAATATCAGCGCCACCAAGATTGGCTCTCGCGGCTTCATCAATCATTTCCTTCACGGTGCATCCGTCGAGGGCTACGCAGACGAGCGGGTCAGTCATCGAGCCGGCGACCTGACTCTCCGCCTTAACCATGTCGCGCCAGCAAGAAGCGCTACCAATGCAAACTGTGGCTCTCTAGTTTTGCCTTCATTTTCAGCCTTTGACAAGCCTCCCAAAGCCAATGTTCATGTACCTTGGAATCAAAGAAAATATTGAGTAGAGCAGGGTACCCTACGGGTACCCTGAGAAATTACCCCAAGGTGAGTAAATGTCAGACGATTATGGAGCAGATAGTATTCAAGTTCTCGAGGGCCTTGAGGCCGTTAGAAAGCGCCCTGGGATGTATTTAGGAGACCCTCACGATGGTTCTGCCCTCCACCACTGCATCTGGGAAGTTGTTGACAATGCCGTTGACGAACACTTAGCCGGGTACAATCCAACTATCGAAGTGATCCTTGAATCCGATGGCTCCATCCGCGTAGTAGACTATGGGAGGGGGATTCCCGTCTCCACTCACAAAGAAGAAGGCATCAGTGCTGCTGAAGTGATAATGACAAAACTTCACGCTGGTGGAAAATTCGATAATGAATCATACAAGGTAGCCGGTGGATTACACGGAGTCGGTGTCAGTGCAGTCAACGCGGTCTCGGAATATCTAGTATTAACCATCATGCGAGATGGTCATGTCTGGGAGCAAACTTACCGCCAAGGAATTCCACAAGCTGATTTAGCAGAAATTGGGCCAAGCGGCGAAACCGGCACAACTATCAAATTCAAGCCGGACTTGACAATCTTCAGCGAGAAGACTGAATTTGAATTCGAAATGATAAATATAAGAATGCGTAGAACTGCATTCCTCAATGCTGGGTTAGAAATAATCGTACGGGACGAACGCACTGAGGAAGAAGTTGAAATTATCCACAAATATGAGGGAGGCTTGAAAGAATACGTATCATGGATGAATAAGGGCAAGGAATTATTGCATGAAGAACCACTCCATTTCCTTGGCAGCCGCGAAGGAGACAAAGGCGAAGTCCATGTAGAAGTAGCCTTACAATGGACTGGTGCTTACTCAGAAAACGTACACTGCTTCACTAATATCATCCACAACACAGATGGCGGCTCCCATTTATCGGGACTGAAAGGTTCCTTAACTCGTTCAATCAACTCATACGCAACATCGCGAAATTTGCTCAAGAACGTGAATAGCCTCTCAGGTGACGATATCAGAGAAGGAATCTCAGCAGTCATATCCATCAAGCACCCAGACCCCTCATTCAACGCTCAAACTAAAGCCAAACTAGTAACGAGTGAGGTTGCAGGAATTGTTGAGAGCGTTGTCAATGAAAAACTTGGAGAATTCTTGGAAGAAAATCCCACTTTCGCCAAATTGATAATCGAGAAAGCAGTACTCTCGAGCAAAGCTCGTGAAGCAGCCCGCAAGGCTAGGGACCTAACCCGCAGAAAGGGTGTGCTCGAAGGAGGGGGACTACCTGGGAAACTTGCTGACTGTCAATCCCGAGACCCAAAGGAATGCGAAATCTACCTTGTCGAAGGAGATTCTGCGGGCGGCTCAGCAAAAACTGGAAGAGACAGGAGGACTCAAGCAATCCTGCCTCTCCGTGGAAAAATCCTCAATGTAGAACGCCAACAACGAAACATAGCCAAAGTATTTCAAAATCAGGAAGTTCAAA
>LWDU01040372.1_pt1 | contig 86232 bp, 67 predicted proteins | sample 727161 | NCBI WGS metagenome assembly LWDU01 (sample SAMN04566230, study PRJNA314399) | hydrothermal vent metagenome | isolation source: deep sea hydrothermal plume seawater | place: Mexico: Gulf of California, Guaymas Basin | collected 2004-07-11
GCCGGAATATCGCCCGTGCCGTGGATCGCGTTGCCGGTGACATTGCCATCGGTACAATTGCGCAACACGACGCCCAATTTCGCGTCGGCCCCGTCCCCATAATGGTAGCGAGGATTGCGATCGAATATGTTGCCGAGCACAACGAAACTCTGGCAGTTGTCTAGGACGAGATTTGAATCGAAGCCTTTCCAAATCGTGTTTCCGACGATGGTTAACCCGCGTGTGTTGCTCGCTTCGATATTCGTGCGAACATCGGAAAGCACATTTGCGGAAATCGTGATGTTACCATGACGCAGTTCATTGGTATGGCTTCGACGTAAGCTCTTGCCGTTGATGCGAATATTTGCTGAACCCGGTGAGCGATGATCGTGTTGGATCGTGCACCCAGTAATCGCGATTTCGCCCAGTGATCCGCCAGTTGAGTCAATCAGGATGTTAGCTGTCGGTTCTGTCTTGGGAGACATGTTCCCTTCGATGTCGCAAACACCGATATGTACGTTCCTTACGTTGCCTCCACGGAGGACGATGCCCCCTTGACGGTTGTAGCTGATATGCGAATTGGTGATGTTTGATTGGTGCAAGTCGACGTGGTCATAGTAGATTCCGACACCTTCATTTTCGTAGATATGGCACATCGCAATAATCACGTTGCGATTGCGTTTTGTTAAATGGATGCCATGCAAGACCTTGCGAATAACGACACGATTGATAATCAATTGCATGGTTCCCCGCGCTTCGATACCGCAGGCCAACTTGTGGGCTCCGACAATCTCGATCCCCTCGATCAAAGGAGCCCGTTGCCGGTCCCAAACGGACGGCTGCACGGATCCCGGATCGGCCGTCCCACTGTGAGTACCGATCAGCCGGAACGCTGGCCCAGCGCCGGCCATAATCACCCGAGCCGTTCCGTCACCCAGCAACGATGTAAAACCGACTTTGTCCAATTCAATGTCCACTGTTTCCGTAATTCGGAATGTGCCGTTGCCTAGTCGGATGCCACCTCGGCCGGACGATATCGCCTTTCGGAATGCGTTGGTGTCGTCCGTGCGACCGTCGCCGACAGCACCAAATGAGCGGATGTCCACTTGGCTCACGTCGATGACATCTTGACCTCGCAATGTCGGAAGATTGCTGACAGCCAAGCAGTTCAACACCAAGCAAGTAATGACGTATCGTCTTATGGCGAGATTCATGGAGCATATTCCTACGACATTAGATTTGTCACGGTATCGATCGACGGTAGGTGTCAGATGCCGACACGTTGGCCCGACTGGCTGCCCCCTATTTCGCTTCGTCATTACAGGTCAAGGACACGATCCATCTGCGCTGCGACATCGGTCAACCGTTGGCGATCGCCGGCAGCGACCTCAGCGGTCGCCCAACCCTGGTATTTGATCTTCTTAAGCTCGGCCCGCACCTTTGCCCATTCGATGCTGCCCTCGCCGATGGGTACGCGGAATCCTTTCCTCATGCCTTCGTTCATTGCGATTTTCAGATCATACTCTTTGACATCCAATTTTTGGGCGCGCGATCCCAGAACTTCGATCCAGTGCTCCGGCCAACCCCAGCGGACAACGTTGCCGATATCGAAGTACACCTGCACGAAAGGACTGTCCAATTCGTCCACGTAGCGAGCCATGCCCAACGGCTCGATCAAGAACGATGCCCAGACATTTTCGATCAGGATCTTGACGTTTTTCTTCTCGGCATGCGGAATCGCTTGGCGAAGTAGCTGTTGCGTTTGTTGGTAATTTTGACGGTATGAAATGTTGCGGTCATATCGTACCACGTGCAATACCGAGGTGGCCCCGTATGCGACGGCCTCGTCGATTGCCGCTTGAATGTCCGGTCGGCTCGAATTCACCACGCCGTGCACGGGCACGCCGGTCTTTTCGCTGGCGTTGGCCATCTCGCGAATCGTACAGTCTCGGCCTCGAGTCACCGCGTTCGTTTCCACACCGTCAAAACCCAAGTCCTTCAGCAGCCGTAGCTTATCACTGACTGGGATCTTGTCGGCAATCATGTGGTACTTGACGGCCTTGCGAATCTTGCCCGTAAACTCACCACACTGCGCTTTGTTGGCGACAAGATTCGCGGCGAGCGCCGTGCTAGTCGTCGTCATTGTCGTGTGCAGGAAGGATCGTCGATTGTGACTCATGGCGATTTCCGTCAGGATGGATTCAAGCGTTTAAACAGCTGAAGCAGCGGACATTTTAGTGCATCGAGTTGTCGATTTCACGTATTCCGCATCCGAGTGATCGTTTCGCGGTGTTTTTCGACGGGCTCTCCGAAACTTCGGCAGCGTCCTCGACGTCGGCCTGGGACTTGGGCTTGTAGTGGATCTCGCCAGAGATCCTTCCGCTGTGGGATTTCTTGCGAAATCCACTACGAAGAATGCCGATAAACGCCGGCATGCCGGGGGTGCGAGATTCAAGCGAGACTAGCGAGTTGGAACCGCTCGATCATTGTGGGGCTTCATTGGCCACGGCCAGCTCTTCCACCTGTCGGCGAAGCAACTTGTAGTCAACTTTGCCCGATCCGAGTAGGGGAATAGAGTCGACTTGATTCACTTCGTCCAGTCGCATCACACCACGAAAACCATTGACTGAGAGCAGCTGATTCGCTTCGGCCAGATTCAATTTCTCGGTGGTAAAAAGAACGACGAAACGGCCGCCACGCTCGGTCTCGATACCTTCCACTGCGGCCCTTGGCCCGTCTTCGCTAGGCGGGAATTTTGTTTGAAAGGGACTCTCCAACGCAGGCAATGAGATCATCTCGCCACCCGACTTGATAAACCGCTTCAGCCGGCCGGCAAAGATCAGGTAGCCGTCCTCGTCGCGTTTGACCAAGTCACCCGTGTTGTACCAAGTCTTCTCGTCGTGTTCGACAAAGGGGTTCGTTCCTTCGTAGTTCAGGTATCCAGCAAAGATCGATGCTCCTCGCACCAGTAGCAACCCCGTTTCGCCATCGGCAAGCGTCCCCCGAGTTTCTGGGTGAACAATGACTGTTTCGACACCCGATAACGGGATGCCAATCGTACCAGGCTTATTTTGATCCAACCGGTTTGCCGAAACGATCGGTGAACATTCGGTGATCCCGTAGCCCTCCAGAATCGTTATTTTCGGTAGCCGGCGCTGGCATTCTACTCGTATCGCGTCGGGGCACTTTTCCGCGCCTGAGATCACAATCTCCAGTGACTGGAGTTCATCGTCGCTGGCCACGCCTAGGATGTACCCGAAAAAGGTCGGAGTGGCCACCAATAAATTGGGTCGGTAGCTGGCGATGATTGCGGCCAGACCTGGAGCGTTGGTCGGATCGGGGTAATGGACGAGACGGACACCGGCCAACAAGCCAAACAGTAAATTTCCCGTCAGGCCAAAACTGTGAAAGGGTGGCAGGAAACCGAGTAACGAGTCCGACCGTTTGAAATCCAGCGCTTCAAGCGCTTCGCGAACATTCGTCAGGAGGTTTCGGTGCGACAGCGGCACCGCCTTGGGAGTACTCTCGGAGCCCGATGTAAAGAGGATTGCGGCCGGTGCGTCGGGATCTTGAGGTGGCGCATGAAAGCTGCCCGGCGCCACGATGGCGCGGAGCATGGTCGTAAGTTTTTCGATTTTGCCAATCGTTCCTCGCACGTCTTCTAGGCATACGAAGTTCACACCTTCAATCTCGATTCCAATGCGATCGATAAAACGGCGCGATGTAATCACGTGTTTTACGTTTAGAGTCTTGACCGCATGGTTGAGGGCTGCTGGGCCCGTCGTCCAATTCAACAGTACGGGCGTTTTTCCCGCCAAATGGAGTGCCATAAAGCTCATGTCGGCAGCAACGGAAGCCGGCAGCATGAGGCCTACCGCGTCACCTTCGAGTGGACTGAATCGACGCGAAAATATGATCGTGCCAACCAGCAGCCGCCGATAGTTCAGCACACCTGAAAGTTCGTCGGCGACTACGATGTCCTTTGCCGACCGCCGAGCTCGCTCCAAGAACGACTCAGCAATTGACTCGCCATAGACGCTCGCCTTACCCGACGGCATCGGCTGCTGCCATGCTTTCGGAGCTGGTTGAGATTCATCATTGCCCTCCAACCTTCCGCAAGCCAATAACCATATTTGGCCCAGCGTTTCGGGAACTTCAGCGGCCCGGAATCCGTACCGCTGTTCCAACTCTAGGGATAGTTCCATTCTCTCCAGACTATCGAGTCCTAGAGTATCCAGGCTGGCGTCGGGAACTAGTTCCTCTTCGGTGAGCGGACGTTTCAGATGTTGGATGACCATGTCGTTGACTTCGGTGCGTAACTTACTCGGCACCTTTTCAACATCCGCAACAGCCCCCGCTTCCGCGAAGTGATACTCTTTCGTACGAGTGCCAAACAGTGCGTGGAACGGCACGAATCTCGGCTCTTCAATTTCATCTTCGTTGTACCAATTCTCAAGGTAGCGATTAAATTGGTTGCGATCGTGCAGCGGCAGGTCATCGCGATTCGCCAGCTCGACCGTCATGGTGACTCGCCGACGCGGGGCAAAAAAGAACAAGCTGGCCAAGCCCCATAGGAAACCATTCAACAGGACGTTGCCCACACTTGGCAGCGAGCCTGTTTCGGCACAACTATAGGTGCTGCCCCAAATGCCCCGTGTGCGGACGAGGACGATGTTGCAATTCGGGAAACGAGTGACAACTTCATGCGCTGCGCGACTTCCCCCGATTGCCTCGCGGTGGCCACGTTGCAGCCGGCCCGACGGGTAGAGAAGAAAGGCCTCATTTCGTTCCAGCCCCTCGACCACTCGATCGATGATTTGCAGAGTCTCCGAATGAGACTCTTGACTGTGCTGCTTCAAATCCGGCACTTCCAAAGCACGGGCAATCCGCATCAGCAGATTCAGCACAGGAAGGCGATAGGTCCCGGAATAAACCAGTGGCCGCAGTGGTTGGCCCAAACGGATGTGGGTCAGGACCAAAGGCGGGTCAATGTACGCCTGATGGTTTGGGAAAACCATCGTCGGCCCCTCGAGGTGGCGAATCTTCTCAAGGCCCTTCACCTCCACTCGGTACCGCAAACGCAGCAGCAGACGCGTGAATGTCATCGTGATCGAGTATAGGAAGCGTTTCATGGTGGTGGTCCTATAGTTGACCGCGGACGAGTTGGCCGCGGACGAACCGCTTGATGTAGAAAACGCGGTATGCCGGTCAATCCCGACCAGAATGGGCATAGTTTAGCGAATTTCGCGGCTTCAGCGGAGACGAAATGCGGAATGCCAACAGCAATTCGCAGTTGCGGCGTGACGATTCGCAGTCAGTTTCCTGTCGGACTCATTGGTCATTCGTTCGGAAGACCCGCAAGAAAACGCCCCAACTCGTCGTAGTAGTGTTCGCTTTGTGGATCGTTGTGGTCGCCGCCCGCTATTTGAACGAAGGCCTTCGGCTCGTTGGCAGCTTCAAAAAGCTGGCGGCCATGCGCCAGTGGGATCGTCTGGTCGGCAGTGCCGTGACTTATCAAGAGTGGTCCGGCAAAGCGTGCTATCGACGATAGAGAATCAAGACGATCGGCAACCAACAGGTTGACGAGGAACTTGGGGTAATGCGATCCGGCGACTTCTCGCAGTGATGAAAAGGTACTCTCCAGCACCAATCCTCGGGCGCCATCCTCGGCGGCCAATTCGACCGCAATGGCTCCACCAAGCGACCGACCCATTAGAACGATATCCGTTGGCTTTGTTTGTTCACGCTCGGAAAGGTAATCGCGAGCGGCGCGAGCATCCCGGTACAAGCCATCGATCGATGGTGTACCCTCACTGCGACCGTACCCACGATAATCGAACAGCAAAATGGATGCGTCGAATTTTTCGTGAAGGCGGACGGCCACTCTTGCCCGGTGAGTAATGTTGCCAGCGTTGCCGTGCGCGTACAGAATCACGACCTGTGGTCTCTCGTGTTTCAAATACCAACCGTGGATCCGAAGACCATCGAGAGTCTCGAACCAGCAGTCCTCAAAAATGGTCTCGGACGGAGTCCAGTCGCCCTGTGGGTACTTGGCCGGAAAAAGGGCAAGCAACTCGTCGACGGACCGCATTCTTTTGGTCAACGAGTGTTTGCGGATGATCTGACGCTGTTCAGCCAGATCTCGTTTCGTCGATTTCAGCTCGGCCTTTAACGTCGAAACGTGGCGATTCGCTTCCTCGGCTAATTGCTCAGCCTCTGTATCGGGATCACGATTTGTTGGATTCTCAGTGATCGTTGATGGCTCACTTGTCTTGGTGTGATCGCCGACCCACCACCCGGCAGCGAACAGGGTGAGGCCGATCAGAACAGCGAAACAAACAAGTCGTTGATTCACGTGCGGAGTACGAGGTAGGAGTTTGGGATGACAAGGAAATGTTGTTCATTCTCGAGCAAAACCCAAGTTTGATTGTATAGAGGATTCGTGGAAGCGACAACGACGCCAGACACCTTCGACTGTGATTGAGGTTTTGGAAGTCTGCCAACTGTTGGTCAGTAGAATCGTCCGCTTTTCTGCTTTCATTCCATGAGCCGTCACCTAGAATGCAGATTATAGGCTTATCAGATAATCTCTGTTGTACGAACATTGACATACGCCGCCGTCCGATCAAATTCGCCGCGCTGACCATGACTATTTCCCTGCAATGTCCCGCTTGTGATACTGCCGTGACGCTGTCGTCTCTTTCTGAAGGGGGGACGGAATGTCCGAGCTGTAAGTCACGAGTTGGGCGAACCGTTGATCTCGACGCGGTGGACGTCTCTGGTTCGCTACGCAAACTGGTCACTGGTCCGATGGCCAGCTCGATGAATATCTTGCCGATTTCCTTGGACGATGACACGCTGACGCTTGTGACAGTCTTTCCCCTTCCACCGCAGTTTCTCGAGCAACTCCGGTTTATCTTTAACCGGCGGATCGAACTTGTCTTCGCCGAGTCCGGCAACCTGACCTCTGCGATTGGCAGGATACTACCGGATGAGAGAGAACCCAACGTCGAGGTATAGGTGGATTTGAGCCGTAGGCGCTAGCCTCGGGTTTTTCAATTCACGCAAGACCATAGCCATAGCGCGATAGCTGCTGTCGCCGCTTCGGGCGGTGGTTGAGGCCGTACGCCGTGGGCTTGCACCCACGGCTACATGCGGTGGATTGCGCGTTGGAAAAAGACCGATTTCCCCAGTCGGGTGCGTTGATGGCGTGGGATACAATGGCCGTACTCATGGCCGGGTATGAATCGGCCGAAAAGGACGCAAGTTTCGTCAACATCAGTGATCTTTGCCAACGTGAGTTTGAAAAAAATGAAATGCCCGACCCTCATTGTTTTGGCAGCGTCTTCCAAACAAAATCGTGACCAGAGGCGTCCACACGACATTTGGGCTGGGACGACGACCCTGGTCCTAGCAATCTTGTGCCTGTCACTCTCGGTGCGTATCTCATCGGCGCAGCAGGTCACGCAACGGTTTCAGCTGACCGGGGTGGTCACTGATGCCGAGACAGGCGAGCTGCTACCGGCCAGAGTTTACCTCACCGACGCGAACGGCGAATCTTGGTTTGTCCAGTCGTACGATCCCCAGGGAACTGCGCTGCCCTACCGTGAACAATGGGTGCCGTTGGCAGGCAGCGAGGAACTGCATACGACCATTTCCGCACATCCCTTTCGTGTTCAGTTGCCTAAAGGTGAATACACGCTTGTGGTTGAACGAGGAAAGGAGTACGTGCCACTCAAACGAGAATTCTCAGTGGCCAATCACTCAATACGACTGCAGCTATCGTTGCAGCGGTGGAGTCATTTGGCGGCTGACGGTTGGTACTCGGGTGAAACGCACGTGCATCGGCGTATTCGCGAACTGCCGAATGTCATGTTGGCCGAAGAATTGAACGTGGCTTTCCCAGTCACTTTCTGGACCATTTTAGCCGGAACATCGCCCGGGCTCGATCCTTCACCGTTGCGGCGGCAGGGGCCGTCACCTTTTGGAGCCCGCGTTGATCATGGCTATGACCCGATCTTTGTTGACTCGACTCACGTCATGTTCCCTCGGAATACGGAATACGAGATTTTTCAGATTGGGGAAAAACGGCACGTTCTTGGAGCCGTTTTTATTTTGAATCATCGATCGATATTTGCGGAGGGGATGCCCCCAGTCAAGCAGATCGCCCAACGCGCCCATCGCGAGGGCGCGTTGCTCGATTTGGACAAACACAGTTGGCCATGGTCGATGATGTTGATTCCCGTAGCGAAAGTCGACTTGTACGAACTGGCCAACAATAGTCTCTGGAAGACTCGCTTCGGGTTTCGTTCAAGCCAAGTTCGTCCAGCCGAGTACATGCAGGTTGAAATGGAAGGTGACCTGATGACCGAGGGGGGGTGGATCGATTTCGGCTTGCAGAATTACTACGCTCTATTGAATTGTGGGTTTGCCATCCAGCCAACTGCCGGAACGGCATCTGGCGTTCATCCCGTTCCGCTTGGTTATGGGCGAGTTTACGTTCATGTCGACGGGCCTTTTAATGCGGACTCGTGGATCGACGGCCTCAGAAATGGCCGCAGTTTTGTGACCACTGGGCCAATGATTCAAGTGACGGTCGACGACCAACATCCCGGACACAAGTTCACAGACAACGGTCCGCGGACGCTGCGTATCGACGGTTTGATTCGGTCTCTTCGTCCGCTGGACAAGGTCGAGCTGGTCGTGAATGGAAGAATCATTCCGCTAGACGCTCCCGTGAAACAGCTTGACACGGGCGCCTATCAGGTTGATGTGCGCCACGAACTGACGCTGTGTGAAACATCCTGGGTGGCCCTGCGTTGCCGATACCGTGAAGGGGAACGAGGCGTGCGATTTGCACATACTGCGCCGTGGCATTGTCAGATTGATGGCCAGTTGATCCGGCCACGACGCGAGGAGATTGAGTATTTGATCGGACGGATGACCGACGAAATTCAACGCAGCCGCGATCTGTTGTCAGCCGACGCACTGGCTGAATTCGAGGAAGCGTTGCAGGTATATCAACAGATCGCCAAGCGGGCGAAATGATATTTCTGGAGTGCGGTGACTTGTCACCCCTTTTCTTCCCACTCCTCAGTTGTTCGTCATTTCTTCGTGCTTGTACTTCGCCAGTGCCATGGCCCTTCCAAGAAAACACTGTCCCATCACCGCACAAGACCGAGCGTGACGCATGCTGGCCAATTATTCGTCCGGTATGCGATTTAACGTGTAATAGGCGTCCACGTGGATCAGCGGTTCGTCGTCGGTTGATCGAACTCCTGTTGCCCGCAACTCGTGGACGTAGAGTTCTCGAAGTGGTTGGGTCTTCAAATGGACCCTGCGGCCATCGGCGGAGAGATCGGCCGAGATAATGGAAACCGGTTTCTTGAACAACTCGTCACTGCCATACACTTGGTGGTACTGATAGGTGTAGCTCTCCATCGTGTAGGAGTTTACGTCTGTGGCAGTCCGGTAATCGACTGGCTTGGTGAATACCAATTCAAAACCGTCGGAGCGAGCTCGCATCTCGAGGATCTCGAAGGGAGTTTTCTTATCCCACACCAGACGTTGTAACCCGTAGGACGCTCTGCCAACACTACTCCATCCTCGGTTGGATAGACCGGCGAACAGACTGCCGTCCTCGCCGAATGTTAGGCGGATGACCGCCGAGTCGAGCCCTTCATGAAACGGAAAACAGGCCCCTTGATACTCCCCGTCGACGTTCTCCAGGAACACTCGACTAATCGAGGCCAGCGTAAACTCGCCGACGAACAACTGGCCTTGAAATGGCCCGAATTTCCCCCGTGTGGTATCGCAGACAACGTCAGTCGCCGACTGCCCCATTTTCTTGTACGGGAACCAAACGGCTGGCGGGACAAGTGCAGGCACTTGGGCAACGGCTTCCGGGTAGGGGATTCCGTTTGGGATATCGACGATTCCCTTGAGTTGGCCGCCTGGTAACTGCATCGACGCCAGCGCATCGGGGTGTCCGTAAAACCCGCCAGGTCGCAAGTGATGTAACGAGCAGACGGGAATCCAGTTTCCCTGCTGATCGGTAAAAAAGACATCATCGTTTAGGTTTGTTCCCAGCCCGCTTGGAGACCGCATGCCGGCTGCCACAGGTTCAAATTTTCCCGCCCGTGAGATCCGGACTCCCCAACCTCGCCATGGCGCTTGCGGTCCTCCCCACTTCGACGGAAGTAGTTTTCCCTTCTGCCCGCCTTGGAATCCCATGCCGATGTTCAAAGTCAGCCACAAATTGTCGTGGTCATCGACAACGGGACCGTACGCATACTCGTGATAATTTCCGCTCACGCCCCAGCTCTGATTGATTGTCTCGTAGTCGTCGGCTACATCGTCATGGTCGGTGTCACGTAATAAGGTGACTTCCGTCCTCTGTGCGGTACAAAGTCCGTCGCGGTACCGCACCAATCCAAGCGGCTCGTGCAAAGCGGAGGCGAAGCGATGGAGTTTTAGTTTCTCGCCTGACGTGTCGTACGCACCGTCGATAAGCCATACCTCGCCGCGACGGATCGCCACCGCCAGGCGGCCATTGGGAAGTGTACACATGCCGCTGATCTCTAGAGGTACTTGCTCGTCGCCGGGCTTCCAATGTTTGGACCGCGACCAGGTCGACGCCTGAGATGTGGCAATCGTAATTATCTTATATGGGTTTTGGATCTGTTGAGCTGTTGCCAGGCTTTCATAGCCGGACGCCATGAAGAGTGCCCACGAGAACTCGAGGAAGAGCAAGAGAGGGGCAGTTTGCAGTCGGAGGCGAAAACTCATTGCTACCACCGGTACTCGATAGAGATAACTGAGGGCATTTTTGCCGTGCTAATCACGATCCGTCGCGGATTCACGCCGACAACTTCAGCCCGTTCCAGCACATTGCTACTTAGTGTGAGTTGGTCGACGAGGGCCTTGGTGCCCTGGTGTTTGATCTGTTTTCCGGCGGCGAGTTGAATCCAAACGGAAGGTGTGTCGGCTCCAGCTACTTCCAGTCGACGGACGAATCCGCCGTTGTGCGGCGTCATGCGATCCTGAATTTGGGTGCTCCCCACACGGTATCGGAAGGTGGGCACGCCGCTGACCAAACGGTAGCCTCGCAGGCGAAGATTGTCGACTTGATCAGGCCAGGTGTCGGTGAGCTTGGCGTTGTGTGCGCCAGGTCCAGAAATCACCGCCACAACGTCGGTGCCGAGCGGCTTGGCCGGCGGTATGAATCGATCGTACCAGGTCCCGTGAGCGTCCAGAAAACGCCCTTTCCAGAACAATCGTGGTCCCGTCTGACGACCATCGAATGCCAAGTGCACACCCTGCGGAAATCCAACACAGATGGCGTGTGTTCCCACATCGCGAACGAAGGTCCGGAGGACGATCGGAGAATCCTGCGGTTTCAACTCGAAATTGTGCAGCCGACCCTTGACTAGTTTTTCGGGCAATACGACACCTTCGGAATCGGCGAGGTACCACCAAAGTGATGCGATCTGTTCGTCGACGTTACCGTCCAAGAGGTCCGGACGCGATGATTTTCCGTTGGGAAAGAAAGTCGGCATCCGCGTACGAGATTTTAGTGCGACCGGATTTCGCATGAACTCACGGAACCACTCCGGCCGTAGTCGCTCGCTGAGCCCGGTGATCTCAACGCCGACGATACCGGGGAGTTGTTCGCTGCCCATGGTATGACACTGGACACAACCCGTATCTGAAATGGCCAGCGCAGCAGTCGGTTCAATACGCGGAAATATATCCTCTGCTTTTTCACGGTGTCCCTCGTCCGCCACCTCCAATTGTGTGGGTAGTGCTTGCATGTCTGGGTGACGGAAAATCGGCATTCGGATCTTCAAAAAAGGGCGGATGCCTCCTTCGCCTCGGAGCACTTTTGTCATCCATTGGTTCTGTAGTTTCCGTCCGACTCCGTCGAGTGTCGGTGGAATTCGACCTTCGTCACCGATATCGACATCACCAACATTTTCAAAGTGATGCCAGCGGTCGATGCCCAGGCCACCGGTGCCGTTGCGTCGGTGACATGCCAAACAGTTGAATCGTAGCAGCGACAATTCCGCGGACGGTTTTGCCGCCGTTGAATCACTGATCTGGCGTCGAAGCGAGTCGCGTTGGCCGACGGAGAGCTGGTAGTCGGCCGGCTGCGGTTCCTCGGCCAAACAACCGCGGTTGGGTCGCAAGGTCAACCAGTCGGGAGCCGTCGTATTCATTGGAGTATCCTGGGCGTGACACTGGATACACCCCATTTTATCGAACACGCGACGGCCTTCTTCGGCAAGTTTTTTGTCGACGGCAGGCCAATCGTCGCGCTCTATTGCACCCGAGGTGAGGAAGGCGACCAAATCGGCTGCTTCGTCCGGTGCCAGCTTCATGTTCGGCATCCGGGACCCGCTGCGAAATCGGTCTGGATCGAAAAGGAAGACCGCGAGTGCCTGTTTGGAGTATTTGGCAGCCAAGTCCGAGTGAGGTACTTCAGGCACGTAGGCCGATGCGCCGGACGCTCGAATGATCTCGGCGATCTCCTCTTCGTCGTAGCCTTGGCTGCGTAGCTTGGTTAACCGTGAGGGTTGAGCAGCACCATCGCCGTTACGGACAGGGTGGCAGGCAATGCAGCCCACCGAATGGTAGAGTTTAGCGCCGCGTTGGCTATCTCCCTTTTCCCAGTAACGTGGTACTGTCGGTTGTACCGCGGCTCGTAGACCGAGGTCGAACATCGCTTTCGGTGGTTGAAGACTTGCCAGATACTGGACCAATTGGCGTATCGTATCGGCGCGTGCTTCGACTTGTAGGTGCCCCAATAGGTGAGGCATGGTTGTTCCCGGCTTTGAGGCTTGAGGCTGCTCGAGAAATTTCTCCACCCAGGCGACGCTTAATCGCTGTCGCACACCGATTAGCGAAGGTGCCGTCTTCCGCGCCGAGTTCTTGTCGCGGTGGCAGGCTGTGCAAGCGAGCTCACTAGCCAGCAGCGACCCCTGAATCGAGTTCGACAGGCCTTGCCGATGCGCTCGTTCGTAACCCGGAACGACTGGTTCTGACGCGCCGAGGTCGCCAGACCAAACGGCCGAGAGTGGCAACATGGCAACCAAAACGAGACTTCGATGTATCATTGGTCCACAACTGACGGAAGTTCACTCGATGATTAGCGACACATCAACGATGTGCAGAAAGTCGGCCGGTCCACTATCATGCTCTGATAGCTAGTCCAGTGCAAACCTGCCTCCCCAACTAACTGGAGCAATAACGATGAAGTCTCTTCACCAACGGGCCATTGTCTATTGTGTCATAGTGGTCTGTGGATCCGGTGTGTCCGCTCAGCCAAAGGGTTTCAACTACGACGAGTCCAAAGTTCCCGAGTTTTCGCTTCCTGATCCACTCGTCGATGCGAGCGGAAACGCCGTTGATACCGCGAAAGCGTGGGTGAATGGAAGACGCCAGGAAGTGATGGCTCTTTTCGCTGACCATGTCTATGGGCGCATTCCGGAAACGAAGATATCACTAACGTCTACGCTCATTGAATCCGACTCCAAGGCGGTGAATGGCCGCGCGACGCGAAAACAGATTCGGTTGGACTTGTCTCGCGGCGACCGGAAAGTGTCGCTCGGGTTATTGATGTATCTCCCCAATCTCGAGGGACGAGCCTCGGCAGGGACGTTCGTCGGTCTGAATTTTCAAGGGAATCACACCATTCAGAACGATCCAAGGATTGCGGTGCCAACATCGTGGGTGCGAGACCGCAACGATGGAAGCGTGAAGCAACACCGGGCAACCGAGGCTGGTCGCGGTATTGCCAGCTCAAGATGGCCCGTCGAGAAAATTGTGGCGCGGGGCTACGGACTGGCGACGGTTTACTACGGCGACATAGATCCCGATTTTGACGATGGCTTCAAGAATGGTGTTCATCAGCTGTTCCCCGATTCCGCCGACGGGACACCGACGGGTAATGCTTGGGGATCGATTGCAACGTGGGCGTGGGGGCTGAGTCGCGTGGTCGACTACCTGGAACAGGATAAGGACGTTGATGCGGGACGAATCATATTGATGGGGCATTCGCGATTGGGAAAAACTTCGCTCTGGGCTGGCGCACATGACGAACGGTTTGCGGTTGTTATCTCCAACGATTCCGGATGTGGCGGAGCGGCGCTGAACCGTCGTCGATTTGGAGAAACGGTGCAGCGAATCAACACTTCCTTCCCACACTGGTTTTGCGACAATTTTGTAAAATACAACGACAACGAAGACAAATTACCCGTTGATCAGCACATGCTCCTTTCGCTTGTCGCTCCGAGGCCTGTGTTGGTTTGTAGTGCGGAGGACGATCGTTGGGCTGATCCGCACGGCGAGTTTCTATCGGCGCGGTTCGCCGATCCGGTCTACCGTCTTTTGGGCACGGACGGTATCGCTCAGACCACCATGCCGGCAACCAATGAACCACTGCTCAGCCGGATCGGATACCACATTCGACCAGGAAAGCATGGTGTGACTCTACAGGATTGGCAAGTTTATATGGATTTCTCTGGAAAACACTTGCCACGACCCAAGCGTGAGAATTGAAAGGCGTTGCAAACTATCGTGGAACAGTTACTACAAGAGGCGTATCAGCGGTTTGAGGCGTTTCGTGAGGTTCTCAAGACGAGGGGGTTGCGAGAAGCGGATGCAATGACGCTGTCGACTTGTTCTGCATCGGGACGCCCCACATCAAGGGTCGTGCTGCTGCGAGGACACGACGCGGAGGGATTTGTCTTTTACACCAATTCGCTCAGCCGTAAGGGGAGGCAGCTTGCCGAGAATCCGTACGCAGCCATCTGCTTCTACGATGATCAAGGCGCGCAGCAAGTCCTGATTGACGGGAAGGTCGAACGATTGGACGATCAAGTCACAGATCGCTATTGGAATAGTCGCGCCCGAGAAAGTCGAATCGGGGCGTGGGCATCGACCCAGTCGGAAGTGTTGCCGGATCGAGCGACGCTCGAGCAAAGAGTAGCCGACTACGAGCAAATGTTTGTGGATGTCGTCGACGTGCCGCGTCCAGAACACTGGTTCGGGTTCTGTTTGGTTCCTGAACGCATCGAGTTTTGGCAAGGACGACTCGCGCGACTGCATGAACGCGACGTCTATGAGTTACAGAATAGTCATTGGGTAAAGTACCACTTGTATCCCTAACGGCAGCTGGCCTTGCTCACACGCGTTCGTGGGCTTCGCCTCGGCCAGCCCAATTCAATAGTCGAAAGCTCGCAGATGTTCGAGCGTTTCACTCCAGATGGCGGTTAGACAATAGCCGACCGTCAGGTCGCGAACGTTTCGGTTACTCAATTCTGCAACGCGGCGTTCCTCGTCCGTCTGCAGAGTCACGATCAATTTTACCAACGCGTCACGTTGTGAAGCGGTCGGGAAATGATGTTGATCGTACGCGGCTGTGAGCTGGACCCATTGGTCGGCATACCAAGTCTTCACCGTAGGGAAATGAGCTTCATCAATTTGTTTGAGGAATTCACACACGGCTGCATAGTGTTTGCTGTTGGCATCTAGGCGAGCTCGATGCCAGCTTTTTCTGGGCTTGAGCGATTCGAATTCGGTTGCAAAAACGTCGAATGCCGTTTCCATCTCGGATACTGTGCTTTGAAGATCGTTCGTCTGTTGCTCTTGCCGGCGAGCGATCGCCCGATACTGTTCTAGCAGGACTTGATGTTGTGGAAACGGAGCCAAATCAGACAGTCGCGTATTTGTCATTGGGGAATGAACCCCCGCGACGGCGACCGGAGCGGGCATGGCTGAAGTGATGTTATTGGTTCCCAAGCGACCGGACAAAAACGCGGTGGCGACCAATAGTATCCAATAAGGTGTTTTCATTTGACCGACTCCGGTGGTGTGAACTTACGAGAAATGGCTTTTTTCAGTGGCGGCATTGATTCCAAGCTAATTCGCCGCGCGAACACGACTAGCCAAAATTGCCTCCCTTCTGAGAGATCCGCGAGTTTGGGAGAGCAAAACCGACACAAAACAAACAATCGAGCCAAACAACGGCAATCAAGCGATGGGCCCGGAAAAGCCCGGCAAACTGCTGGCCTGGGTTTGCTGCCAAAAACCAAGCTAGAAGCTCGCGGCTCTGGGGCCGACGACCCCGAGGCCCTTCAGACCCGTTTTTCACCGACATTGGGCAGGAAAATGAGATTGGATGGCGAAATACTGACGGCCAACGGCAGCCGGTCCGATGAAAGGTGCTAGCGTTTTTTTGGAGCCGTGCAATCGAGACGGAGGCGGGCCTGCCCGGAAGGGACGCTGAAGTTTCGTGATTGGCACTGTTCTTGCGTGGTATAAGCTCGTCGGGCCTCGCCCTGCCAAAATGGTGAGCGCTGGCGACAGTGAATGGCGACAGTGAATATCGATTGCAATTTCCTTTGAAAAGGAGTCGTGTTGCGGTGAACTTCTTTTCCCAAAAAGCAACGCTGGAAGGACACGTCCTGGTCGCCTCTCCACACCTCGACGACCAGCAGTTCTTTCAGACGGTCGTGTTGTTGCTTCAGCACGACGAGGATGGGGCGTACGGAGTGGTATTGAATCGTCCGATGCGCGAAACGGTGCAAGGATTGATGACGAAGCTCGGCGTCGAAAACTGTCGGGACAGCCGACAGGTCTTGCTCGGTGGACCCATATCCGGGGCAGTCATGGCATTACACTCCGCGCCCGACTGCAGCGAACGTTGTTTGCCTGGGGGTTTTCACATTTCCGCACAGAAGATGAACCTGGTCCAATTGGCTAGCAATGAGCTCGGGTTCTTACAGTTCTTCGTCGGTCATGCCGGCTGGGAACCCGGGCAACTGGAGGAAGAGCTTCGCGTCGGAATGTGGCACGTGTTGGATTTTGATCCGCGAGCCCTCGAAGAGGTTGCTCCTGAAGATCTCTGGTCGTTGGCACTTCGGGAAGTCGGCCGGCAAGCTCTGGAAGTATTGAACATTCGCCATCGACCTGACGATCCATCGTGGAACTAAACGATCTAGTGTGCGAGATCGGCATCTTGGCGTGTTGCTGAGCAAATTTGAGGAGTGAATACAATGTATTTTTTTGACTCGATGTACTTCCTGTTAGTCTTGATTCCAAGTTTGTTGATCGCGGGCGGGGCCAGCATGCTGGTTCGCTCGGCATTCAACAAATATTCAAAGGTCGGAATGCGGAGCGGAATGTCGGGCGGCGAGGCGGCCCGATTGATACTCGATAAGGCCGGTCTGTACAACGTCGCTATACAGAGCTCGCACGGTCGATTGTCAGATCACTACGACCCACGAACACAGACATTGGCATTGTCGGCGGATGTGCTCAATGGACGATCGTTGGCAGCCGTGGGTGTCGCCGCTCATGAAGCGGGACACGCTCTCCAGCACGCGAAGAACTACGCGCCATTGCACGTTCGTTCCGCACTGGTGCCTCTGGCGGGTGTTCTGTCGCCCATCGGTTTCTACGCCATGTTTCTAGGGCTCTTTCTTTCGAAGTACCTTGTCCTCGCGGGAGTTATTCTGTTTGGCTCCGTGTTGCTCTTTCAACTTGTGACGTTGCCGGTCGAGTTTGATGCTAGTGCTCGCGCCAAACGGCAGCTAGTGGAACACGGTATTGTCGGCACCGATGAAATGACCGGTGTCCACGCCGTACTGAACGCGGCCGCATTGACCTATGTTGCGGCTGTAATGTCGACCTTGTTAACCATGGTCTACTATTTATGGCGTTCCGGGCTCATCGGTGGCAGGCGGTAGCAAGGCCCATGCCCAGTTCGAATTCCATGCGTACTCATTCTTGCCAATAAACGCTCGATCTGGGATGCTTAGACTGCGGCTCGATTTGCGAGTTGGGCTCAATTTTACACGGGAGATCGAAATGGCGTTCGTCGGAATTCTAGTGGTGACAGTTCTACTGTTCCTCTTGGTGGGAGTCACGGCGTATGTTGTGTTCGGTTGAACCAGGCCAGATAAGATCCGGATGAGGTTGGATCCGACAAACGGTCTAGAAATTCCACAACAGAAGTGCCGAGTAAGTAATGTCGTTCGGCTTCAAACCATTCGGTGTGCTGTCGTAGCGGTTGAGCGCTGAGAACTTCAAGCTCAAGTTGGACTGCTTGTCCAATAGCACTTCCCAGTTGAGTGTCGTATTGAGACGGTAATCCTCAAACTGGCCCCATTCGGGGAAATAGTCAATTCTAGAGGTTAGTTTTTGCAGTTCCGAAATCTGCCGTTCGTAATCGAGGCCGAAGTTGGCTTCGGGGGCCCAGTCGACGTCGGGTCCGCCAAACTCGCGCGAGACGCCCGAACCAAACCGCGTGCCCAAGATCGTGGACTCGTTGTCGACCAGTCGGTAGCCGACGCCGGCGGCCACGACAAATCGTACATCGAAGGCCCGAAACTCGTCGTACTCCATGCCGGTGGTCAAGAAGAGAGACCAAGGCGATTCGCCCAACAGCCGTTCGTCACGTCCGCTGAAGATCGCGTTGTGTGCAGTTTCACGACCACCATTGCTTGATTTTATGTACGTCAAGTCGGCCGACAGTTCATGATATTCCGTCTTGCGTTTGAACGAGCCACCGGCGCGGATACTCAACGCTTCCGCGTTGCCTGTCGCACCATTGAGACCCAATTCAATCGAGCGATCCCATTGAGTCGGGTTCAGCCAAGAATCGGCGGTCCAAAGAGCGTAGCTTGGGATCGACAAGTTTGGCACCTTGAGTGATGGCAGCCGCCAAGTTTCATCGGCGTCCGAGCTTCGATTCTCGGCGGGAGTTGCGAGGGTCGGTTCAAGACTGAGCGGAGGGTAGTACTGTGCGAACGCTGGAGTAACGCCCATGATCGTGGCGTAGATTGCGATCAGAATGGGGGTTCGCGCGACCAAATTCTCTCTCCGGCATCTCGCATCGATGACTCAGATAATGCTCGTGCCACCCGACCAGCGCAACGATACTAGCGATATTTGACAGTGCAACAAGCCCAAATCCGTGGCAATGGCTCTGCCATGAAGTTGGCCCGTTGAGATGGGGCGAATCGCAGCGGCGAACGCCGCGACAGCATGTAGCCGCAGGCGTTAGCCTGCGGAAAACCGTGAACGACGTTACGCTAGCCGCGAATGCGGTGACAGCACGCGTAGATTGGTCACCAAGCCGACCATAGCGAGATACCTGCCGCCGCCGCATTCGCGGCTTCGGGAGGTGGTTGCGTACGCCGTGGGCGTGCGCCCACGGCTACATGCGGGACCCTACTTGGAAATCCCTAGGGCTTCGTAGCGTTGTACCAATTCCGGTAGATTGGGATCGACGCGCCCGATCGCACCGCGTCCCAATTTTTCGCACTCCAGAACTGCTTTGGCAAGTTCGTCGCAGTCGGGATTCCAGACGCGACTTAGAATTTCGGGTGGCAGGCTCTTCAAGGAGCGAACGATGCGGAACCCGACACCCTGAGCCGGCCCGTCGTTATGCCACCACGGGCTGACGGGGTCGGATGGATCGAGGTCGGACCAGTAATAGGTCGAGCTCATGCGAGCTGCTGAACGACAGGCGTGTGCATCGGATTCCCACCACCCGCCCCGTACGATTCGCGGATGGATCTTCTCCGGCCATCGGACCAAGTCGGCCAATTCGCCGTTTGATGACTGCGGTATCCCGTCTCGTGAGTAGCCATCCAAGACCCATTCGGCGAGATTTCCATGCATATCGTAGAGTCCGAATTGGTTGGGACGCCGCCGGCCAACTTCATCAGGTCCAACACGCCCGGCCGAAAACACAACTGCGTAGGTGTTCACCCGCAACATATCATCGCCCCAGGAAAACTGAGTTGTCGTGCCGGCGAAACGGTACTGTCGTCCAGTCAATTGGCTGAGCCACTTTGAATACTGTCGCGCAGCGAACTGCGTTACACCAACTACCGGCAGACGTTTCGACGCTCCTTGGAAATGATATTGCGAGTCATACAACTCGGTCGGGGCCGAAACCGCATCGACATCCGAAAGTCGGTCCCAATCTCGAAACCGGTATTCTCGAAAATCGGAGAAAACGGAGTACAACGCCGCATACGGTTCATACTCGCCCCAGGTCACTTCATAGTTTCCCATCCAAAACGGGGCGATGGCGACCGTGTGCGAGAGCCGCTTGAAGCCTGTCGTCTGGTCGACGGTGACGACGACAAGCTCCCCACCGGGAATTGGTGTCATCTCGTAGGAGATATTCGTTCCTGGGATAGTCACTTGGTACGGGACCATAAACCCCAGCTCCGATTTCACGAATCGACCATCGGAAGGCGCCTCTGAGACTAAACCGAGCACCGAATCTGCGGCTAATGTGGACATTCCGCCGACGTGATTCAGCACGAGGCCGAGGAAGAGGGTGATTGCGGCGCGGCTTTGGTGCTTCGTTGTGAGAATACCAGCAGCGATGATTCCAGTGGTTCTATTCGGCGCTCGCACCTATTCCACTTCCTTACGCGCTTTCGGCAAATCGGGGTCGGCCAATCCTAGCGCTCCCCGTCCTTCTTCCAAACGAACGTCGACGTCAAACTGGGTATCTTCATCGGAGATCTCCCAGAACTTCTTCATCAAATCGCGATCGTACGGTTTCAGGGACCGCACGAGTCGGAAACCAACCCCGCGAGAGGGATCACTCGTGGTCCACCAGGGGCTTAGTGGTACGTTGGGGTCTTTTTCCTTCCACTCGTCGTAGTCTGACGGCAGCCGAGCCGCCGATCGGCATTCGCTGGCTGCTGAGCCCCAATGACCGCCGCGGACAACGCGGGGGAAGGCAACATCTGGCCAGAGGATTGCAGAGAGGTTATTCACTTTGGATTTTCCCATCAAGTGAATGTACCCTTTCTCGTCAAACTCATCCGCGACCCATTCGGCAACGCTGCCATGCATATCGTACAAGCCCCACTTGTTTGGTTTCTTTCCGCCAATATCGTGGAGTTTTCCATCGGCATTGTCGAGATACCAGGCGTATTCTCCCAGTGACGCGGGATCGTCACCGAACGAGTACGTCCCTGACGAACCGGCACGGCAAGCGTACTCCCATTCAGCTTCACCCGGCAAGCGATATTGCCGTCCACTGGTGGCCGTTAGCCACTTGGTGTATTGCTTCGCTGCGTAGTGTGTCATCGTTACGGCAGGTTGACGATCGCCGTCACCCTTCTCGAAAGTAAACGTCGGCTCGTACAACTCGGTTGGAACGGTGATCGCATCGATTTCATTTTCGGACGTCACTTTGCGAATTCTCAGCGCCTCAAATTCTTTGAATACGGAATACAATCCCATAAAATGTTTGTATTCAATCCAAGTGATTTCGTACTTAGCAATCCAAAACGGTTCGATGTGCACCTCGGCTTGAGGCCCTTCGCACAGCTCACGGCCACTTTCAGTTTTCGGGCTGCCGAATTGAAAAACGCCAGCGGGAATCGGCAGCATTTCGTAGGCAATTTCCGTCCCAGGATAATTCGCCCGGTAGGGAACCATGTAGCCAAGTTCCGTCTTGACAAATCGACCATCAGAAGGCTTCTCTTGCTGCAAGCCGAGCGGCAATTTCGATTCGGCGGCCGACAATTCACAGGGTAGGATTCCGACGACCAACAGCAAGGCCGGCAATGCAAAGACGCGTAATTGGAAACTTGATCGCATGGGGAAAAGAGTTCTCCGTGGCTGGGCGTTCATTTCTGGTATCGCAAACTTGAAATTGTACTCGCCCACGGCCCCAAAGTTGAGGCTCCCTGGAAGAAAAAGCGTCGCTAATGCCGTATCTGAGCGGTATCGACGCAAGCAGACCACGTTTTTTGTTTCGTCAATGTGAAGCCTGGCACTGCAAGTGGAAACTCCGTTGCAAGGCAAGGCGGCTCAAAAGCGCTGGCAGAGTCGGCAAAGCTATCGCGACCCAGTGCCTCTCCTCCTTGCTGGATGCTGACCGATCGATTCAAATGCAATGCTTGTTTGCACCACATAGAAAAAGATGACAACGAAGGTCCATTACCAATGGCACAGATCAACGAGCATTATCTGAAACTACAAGCCGGCTATCTGTTTCCGGAGATTGGCCGTCGTGTCAATGCATTTATCGACAGTCACCCCGACGCCGACGTGATCAAACTGGGAATCGGTGACGTGACCGAGCCGCTGCCACCGGCGATTGTTGAGGCAATGCACGTCGCTGTGGACGAGCTGGCCGTGAGAGAGACGTTTCGCGGCTACGGTCCTGAACAGGGATACGACTTCTTGCGGGAAGCGATCGTTGCCAACGACTACGTGGCACGTGGCGTCGACATTGCGGCCGACGAGATTTTTGTATCCGATGGATCCAAATGTGATTCCGGGAACATTCTCGACATTTTCGGGCCCGACAATCGAGTGGCTGTGTTGGACCCGGTCTACCCGGTTTACGTCGACACCAATGTGATGGTCGGACGAACTGGTGTAGCGGACGAGATCGGCCGCTACCAGGGATTCGTCTACCTTCCTGTCACTGAGGAAAATCAGTTCCGGCCGTCGTTGCCGAGTGAACCGGTAGACCTGATCTACCTTTGCTACCCCAATAATCCAACGGGCACGGTTGCCACGATGGATATGCTCAGTGAATGGGTCGACTACGCTCGGAACAACGATGCGATCATCCTGTTCGATGCAGCTTATGAAGCGTACATCACAGATCCTCAGATTCCTCACTCGATTTACGAAGTGGACGGTGCCCGAGAGGTCGCGATCGAATTTAGAAGCTTCAGCAAGAACGCTGGGTTTACCGGAGTTCGTACCGCCTTCACCGTGGTCCCAAAGACAGTGATGGGGAAACTCTCATCCGGTGAAGTTCAACCGTTGCACTCTCTTTGGAATCGTCGACACTGCACCAAGTTCAACGGTGTCTCGTATCCGATTCAGCGGGGGGCTGCGGCAGCGTACAGCGATGCTGGCAAACAGCAAATACGAGAGTTGATCGACTTCTATCTTGAAAATGCGAGACTCCTCCGGGAGGGGTTGGAGTCGTCGGGCATTACCGTCTTTGGTGGTGTCAATGCTCCTTACGTCTGGCTGAAAACGCCGGGTGGGCTGTCGAGTTGGGACTTTTTCGACTTGTTACTCGACAGGGGTCATCTGGTTGGAACTCCTGGGAGTGGATTTGGCGCAAGCGGTGAAGGTTACTTCCGATTGAGCGCATTCAACAGCCGCGAAAATGTCGAAGCTGCCATTGAGCGGTTCAAAAGAGTGACGGCTTAACACTATGTCGCCAAGACGAATGGGATGATGCGCAATGATGGTCAGATTGTTGATTATTGTCGAGAACGATTACTAATCGAATTTGAGGTAATGTGATGGCGTCTCAGCCACTGAACTGGAATAGTCGGCATTTGACACACGGATGGCAAAAGGGAATTACAGCCTTCTACTATGGGTTGGGGTTTACCGACCAGGATTTTGATCGACCGCAAGTGGGGATTGGCACGCCGTTACTCGAGGGTAACTTATGCAACATGCACGCCTACGAGTTGTCTCAGCAGTTGGCCGTCGGTTGCAAGGAGGCCGGTCTGATTGGCCTGCCATTTGGTACACCAGGAGTCAGCGACAACATCACTCAGGGGCACGAGGGCGGGAATGGGAGTCTTCCGTCTCGCAACATGATCGCCAATGCGGCCGAGTGTGTAGTTTCCGCCCATGGCTACGATGCCTTGATCGGCCTGCACAACTGCGACAAGAACGGGCCCGGTTTTGGCATGGCATTGGCACGCCTCAATTATCCGGGACTGTTGATTAGTGGCGGTAGCATTCAACCCGGCTGTCACAACGGAAAAGACATCACGATCCTTGACGTCTACGATTCGCAAGCCGCCGCCAATGTCGGGGCGATGACGCAGGAGGAAGCCGACGAAATCCTTCGCAACGCCTGCCCAGGTGCAGGTGGATGTGGGATCGCCGCGTCTTTCAATACCTGGGGGATTGCGATGGAAGCGATAGGGTTGATGCCGCCATTCAGTAGTTCGATTCCGGCAGTCGGCGACGAAAAGCGTGAAGAGTGTCAGCGCGCCGGGCAATTGGTTCGAGGCATGCTGGAGTCCGGGCTCCGTCCACGCGACATATTGACCGCTGATGCATTCGCGAACGCCACTGTTGCCATTGCCGCGGCGGGCGGTTCGACCAACGGAGTTCTGCACCTATTGGCGCTAGCTCAGGAAGCTCGAGTCTCTTTCAGGTTGGCGGATATTCAGCAGATATTCCGCTCGACACCGGTGTTGGCTAGCTTCGCACCTCGCGGCAAACGCACAATGGTCGATTTGCATCATCTCGGAGGAACGCCGTTACTCTTGAAGCACTTGTTGAATGCCGGCTTGCTCAAAGGTGACTGTGTAACCGTAACGGGAAAATCCGTTTCCGATAACCTGGCTCAAATCCCCGACGTACCGCTGGATCAGGATCTGCTCGCACCGCTCGATCAACCGTTCAAGTCCTACGCCGATATGCAGATTTGTTTTGGCAATATCGCTCCGGGCGGAGTCGTCTTTAAGGTTTCCAGCATGCAGAATCCGACCTTTCAAGGGCCAGCGATCTGTTTTGACGATGCGCGAGAAATTGTCGATGCGGTTGAGTCGAAGCGGATCGAGGCGGGCATGGTCATCGTGCTTCGCAACCTTGGGCCGGTAGCATGCGGTATGCCAGAAGTTTTGGTCGCCACCGCCGCACTAGCCGTTCCAGAGTTGGACGGAAAAGTGGCATTCCTTTCCGACACTCGTGTTTCCGGTGTTTCACACGGGGCGATCGGCGTACACTGCTCGCCGGAAGCGGCCGTGGGAGGGCCGATCGCGTTGGTTGAGAACGGAGATGAGATCTCATTCGATCTGCTGGCGGGTGACATCCACTTGCATGTCAGCGATGAACAACTGGCCAATCGGCGCGAATCTTGGGTCGCTCGACCGTCTAACTACGAACCGCGAGCCTACCTGGCCGATTTTTGTGCCACAACAGCTCAGGCTCAGTTTGGTTGCGTCAGCCGCGCTCACTATCCGCAATGCTCATAGGTCCCGTTCGCGGCGGATGGCATGCCGCCGTGGGTGGCAGCCCACAAAAAAACACTGGCGAAGCCAGTGCCACACATTGGTCGCGTCGTCGTGAACGGTAGCCCACGGATCGCCCTACATCCACCACCAGATAACGGACTCTCCAAACTGGCCGACAAGATACGCGGCGCCGGTGGCGACGGTGAAGCTGAGCGCGAAGACGATCGTGGCCTCGCTTCCCAAGATCATCACGATTTGCTGTCGCGACGCGCCGAGCAGACGCATCGTCCGCAACTCGGTTGCCCGCAGTCGCCAGATCAAGACAAACAGGACGCCGATCAATAGGACGGTGGTCGCACCCAGCAGAATGGACACGGCGACCACATAAGTGCGGACACGCGCGACGGTTTGCAACAGATCATCGATCACTCGATTGGGGCGCGCCAGATGGAGTAGCGGCATGTTGTCGTACCGGCCCAATAAAAGCGTTTCGGATTTTGTATCGCGCGGTATCACGAGCGCCGCGGTGAGAGGAAACGAACTCGTGTCGCCATGGAAGTGAAATTGGTCGAGATTGTCTGGTGTGATCTCGTTATACTGCTGCACGGCCGCACTCGCCGTCACAGTACTACCGTCATGGCTCAACAGTCGTGACTGTTCGATATTCTCGACGTCGTCATGACCATGACCCAGACCGGCGATCACCCATGTGGTCTTGATATCGCAAAACACAACGCGGTCATCCGCCTGCGAACTACGCTCCAAAACGCCCACGATCTTCATCCGCAATGCGTAGGCGCCGGCAATATCGAAGACATTCTCCGGAGTCGACAAGATCGTGTCACCGACACCCAACTGAAGCCGCCTCGCGACCTCGTTGCCAATCACACATTCTCCCAACGAGTGGAATCGTCGTCCGGCGGCGAGGCGCAGCGATCGAAAGTCCAGGTAATCCACCGTCGTCCCGACCACCGGAGCCTTGCGAGCTCGATAGCTGACCATCAGTGGTATCGCACGGGCAAGTGACGTTTCAGTCACGTCTCTAGCATCGGCGTAGCTGACCGTATCGGGGACTGTTGACTCGAAATAGAGAGCGTGCAGGGTTAGGTCCAGGCTGCTTCCCTGCTGTCCCAAGACGAGCGGCGTACTGCGAGCGCGGGCGTGAAGCGTTTCCGCAGCGTCGGCGATCAGCCACTGGATCGACATCGGGACAAACATGACAATCGTCAGGGCAGCGCACAACGCGACACTAGTTCCGAGATGGAAGGCGAGGTACCGCCACGCCAGGTACAGAGCGTCACGCATTGGCATCGTCCTGCGCCGTTAGGGCGTGCGAATTCAACTCTGCAATGTTTACTGTGCGAGAAAAATCTCTCAGCAACGAGTGATCATGGGTTACGAAGACGAGCGTTGCCGAGTGCGAAGACGCATAGTCTCGCAATAGGTCGACAATGTTCCGCTTGTTCGATGGATCCAAGTTGCCGGTCGGTTCATCCGCTAGCAGAAGTCGAGGAGTGCGAACCAGCGCACGAGCGATGGCGACACGCTGTCGTTCGCCTTGAGAGAGTGTAAGCGGGAACTTCATGACTCGATTTTCGAGCCCCAATTTTCTGAGCAATTCGCCAGCAGCTTGTCGATGCGGTCGTAGATCTTTGATTTCACGGTCGAGCCGCAGGGGGAGCAGGACATTCTCGAGGACCGTGAGATGGTCCAAGAGAGCAAATTCCTGCCACACCATCCCAATCTCACGCAGTCTTATGGAGCGTCGTTGGGACTCATTCGCATTGGAAATCTGCGAGTCGAGAACGTCAATCGTGCCGGATTGAGGAACTAGTGTGCCGGCGAGCAATTGCAACAGAGTTGTCTTACCCGATCCACTTGGCCCCACGCACGCGACTTGCTCGCCCGTTTCCACGATCCAGTGATCGATGGCCAGCGCGAAGTCCGAGTCCGGGTAATGGAAAGCGACGTCTCGAAGTTCAATAACGGGTTGTCCAGCAAACGTGGGCATCGAGGATTATCGCATCCATCAGGATAGTGCTCCGGCACTCCTCAGTCTCCGTGCGGACTGGCGTACAGAGACTTCGGGGTTTCGGAGATAACGTCAATCAGCCACGTCGCCGATAGCAACGGTCGTGGTCCGAATGGAAAAGTCAGTTCTTATTCAGTCTTCGATTCTCTTGATTGAAACATCTCGGAATTGCACCGGATCGGAGTGGCCGGCGAATCCGAAATGGCCCGACGTACGATCCTTGCCGGAATGCGGCCTTCCACCCATGTATTCGGTGACCTTTGACAGGTCGGTGTCGAGGATCGTAAATCCGTTAAGTTCGACTTTGATTGTTGAGCCTTTCACGCGGACTTGCTGATAATTCCAGTCGCCAATCGCACGCTGGTAACCACGGTGAGCGGCCACCATGCCATAGGCTGATCCGTGGTACTGCCGTTTGTCCAACTTTGTGAATTTGGTGGCCGTGTTATCCAGCACTTGCAACTCGCACATGCCCACGTAGGCTGTATCGCCACTGCCCGGGTAGCGGATGGCCAGACCGTTGTTGCCACCAACTGGCAACTTATACTCCAAGCGAACAACGAAGTCCTGGTATTCCTCGACCGTGTAAATCGTGCCGCCTTTACCCTTCTTACATTGGATCGTTCCGTCCACGACTTGGTAATTATTCACGGGGCCCGACCACCCCTCGAGGTTGTTGCCATTGAACAGGGATTTGAAACCCAGTTTCGATTCACCTCGACGCAATGATTTGTTCGCTTCCTCCGACGAAATTTCTCGAATGAAAATGTTTCTCCATTGAATTTCACCACCGTGCGTTTGCAGTTGGATCGGACCTCGTGCAATCAGTGGAGTCTTGCGCGATCGGTCCCAGTAATTCTCCATGGTGGCATGGTCGACCAACAGCTGTCCGTTGAGCCAAATCGAGGTCTTGTCGCCGATTTGAAGGATACGAAAGCGATTCCATTCTCCGAACGGCTTGTCTGCTTTGACCAGCGGGTCCTTGCCCTTGGTTCCCGCGCTATTGTTCCAAAGTCCGCCCGACCCTTTATCAGCACCGATGCCGAATTTTCCCTTGTCGGTGTAGTCCCAGATTTGAACCTGGGGAGTTGCCCGTAGATAGATTCCACTGTCGGCTTTTGGAACGGTCTTGTAATCGATATGCAGTTCCATGTCGCCGTACCACTTGTCGGTCGTCAGGTAGGGTCCCTTGCCATCATTGACGATGGCTCCGTCGACGGCGATCCAGTGAGTCTCGGTTACTTTCCCGTTGTCCGCGCGCAGCTTGTCGTAGTCCGCCGAGCTCATTGCGTCCATCTTCCGCGGGTCCATGGTCTTCATCCCATGCCAACCAGCTAGATCCTTGCCGTTGAACAACGCCGTGAATCCCGAGGGAGGTGTGTTGCTTTCTTGCGCGGAAAGTCCCTGGCAAGTATTGAGAGTTGCCACGATCGCTAGCAGTGCGACGACAACGCGAAAAAATTGAGTCTTCACAACGTATTTCTCCGTTTCGGGCATGGGACATCGAGCCCCGATTGCAGTGAATTGTCTCGTGTAAACGCGACGCCAAACTGACGCTGCCAACCATGGTAACCACCACCAACGCTGGGCACCAGTATTTCGCGATGGTTCGAGCGCGCCGGTTCCTAATGAGGGGGGAATCGTGGAAACCGTGATGCACTAGATGAACATCAGCGATGAATCGATGGAATACCAGTAGATGGAGAAACAACATGGACGAGGGAAGAGCAGGTGATCACCGTCACGCGTCGTTACGAGCGTTGCGGGACCGGCGTGGGGGCGCGAACGCTGCGAATTCTGAAGCAGGCGGAGGAAAATCTGCCGCCACGGTTGATTGGCGACCAGAGTTTATCCTCGCTTGGCTTTTGACCGTCTCTTGCCTGCATTCGAATCTCCTCGCGCAGACGGTTGCCATTCCGGTGGCTGGCGCCCCACCCGGTGGCGTCCTCGTCGGGCCAGACGGTCTGACGACGATTGTCGACCAGTCACTGAGTGTTGAGCCGAAAAGAGTACTCGACAATGTCTATCCGGTGACGCGGTTTGTTTCGCTTCGCCGGCTTGGAAAAGTCAATGCCCGCATTGTCGATGAGGATGGTCGCTCAAAAAGATCACACAGTTCTCTTAACGATCATTCCTCAAGTGAAAGTGTGGATCAGGTCAGGACACGACGTGATCTAGGCGGTTTACAGAGGATCGACCATGTACTTGTTTACCCTCGGCTCGGTGACATTGTGTTGTGTGGTCGAGGGGACGTCGTTGCGAACCCAACGGAGGAATACCCGGTTGGTGTTTCGAATCGTCTGCCTTGCCTAACCGTGGATGACCTTCGCGCTTGCTGGACACTGGTTTCCAAGCTTCGCGCGCTTCCTTTCGGTTGTTCGATTGAGCCGACGCCAAATGGGATCCGGCAAATGAAACTGCGCGCGTTGCGCGAGCCGCCTCCGTCAACTGGTGAACTGGCGGATGCACTCGGTCCGCAGCGGATTGATCTGATCCGGCTCTCTGGGAAATACTCGATGGATCACACCATCGTCGCCGCTGACATCCGATTAAAAAGAATAGCTTTGGGGGTCGACGACTCACGGCATTTCCGACTACCGCGAGTACAAGATCTAGGCCAAGTTTTGGAGGGCGTGATTCCTCGAGTTTGGATTGGAGCCAACTATGGGCCCGTGCGACGTTCCCCCGACCGCCGCATTTGGTCGATGGCGGGACAACTGCAAGTGCATTTGGACTTTCCCGTCGGACTCGAACCCACGTCCAGTGAGCGGCGACGGATTGAGGCTTGGTGCCGTGAGTGGACCACGGCAGTCAATGACCCTACTTTTGTTCAAACGATCTTTCATCATCTTCAAGGCATTAGCGATCTTGCGGTTACTGTCGCTCTTGTCCAACGATACGAATTGTTATCTCAACAGAAAATAGCCGGTTTTCGCTGGACAAGAACAACTGCACGCCAACGAACACGACCGGTTCCGTCGGCAACACCATCGCTTTGTCGCATTGACACCAGACCACGTCGGCTAGTTGCCGGTGGCGTGTTGTTGAGTCCCTGGGAGGCTACCACGATATGTGAGGACCAGCCGCAAAACCTCCGACTTTGGCAGGCCGGTAGACCGCCTGCCGATGAGTCAATTTCGAACTGGTGAGGCCGCCATCAGTGCACTGACTTGGTGACATTCTTTTTGGAGACGGATGATGCGCCTACAAATCGTCATCATGACGATTTTCCTATGGATGCTCACGGATCCGAGTGATATCCGCGAAGGCTTCTGGGATGCAACGCAGTTCAATTGGCACGACGAGACCGAGCAGGAAGAGTTCGAATCGGAGCGTACCCGTCGCGTTGCGATTCTGTTTGATTGCTCACTGAGCATGGAATTCAAGATGCGGGCCGGCGAAACACGCCGCGAGCGGGCACTGGTTGAGCTGACTCGTCTATTGCAGAAACTGCCGAAAAACACGGATCTGTTTTGTGTTGGCTTTAATGAGCGCCCTACGCTCGCGCCTAAGCTAGCATCACCGTTAGGAGCGAGGAATCGCGATCAGGCGTTTGCTTTTGCACGTCAGCTCGTACCTCGCGGCGACACCCTCCCCGCCGATTGCCTGGCGGTCGTACTCCGACGTCACCCCAAACTAGATGCTGTTTTTCTAGTCACGGACGCGCGGGCTCCAAATCGGCGCGTTGCAAAGAGGCAAGCGCTGGCGTTGGCCGAGTTGCAGAGACGATTTGGTGTGACCGTGCACTGGGTGATCGTCGACCCACTATCCAGGCGAGAATTGGCTGCGATGCTTCGCCTAGCTGGCGGTAGATTGCATGTTGCCAAGTGAGGTCTGACTGTGAGTGCTGAAGACCGCCCATCGTCACGGCGCCGCAACGCGAGTAGGCGGAGAGTCACCTTTGGAGAATGACAAATCGAACTCTGCGTTAGCCCACGACTGGCACGTTGTCAGTGGGGATACAGTGCGCGAAGTCGACTAGAGGCAGATGTCCGTGGCGGGAGGCTAGATAAAAAGCTCCGATATCCTGTTCGCCGTGCATTCGCACGGTCGAATTCGCCAACTGGGGTCCACTTCAGCTAAACTAGGCACAGCTTATCCATGGGAGTCTCTCCCTCGCACATTGTTCCGCTAGGAGGCCAAAGCGATGCCGCAAGCGATCGTCGATCCCGACGAAATGCGCCAATTTGCCCGTAATCTCAAGAAGTTCAACGCGGAGCTCCGTGATCGAGTAAATTCGCTGCACCATCAGATGGTCGCCCTCGGCAGTTCGTGGCGTGACCAGGAGCACCGCAAGTTCTTGGAGATGTTCGAGCAGCAAATGTCGGTGATGATGCGCTTTACCGAGGATTCGGACGAACACGTTCCGTACTTGATGCGGAAAGCGGAACACATCGAGAACTATCTCCAGTCGTAGGTGTGCTATGGCAGGTGCGGACGTACGATCGATTGACGCGCTAAACCAGTTTCGGTTGATGCTGGTTGACTACAACGATCAAATGCTCGATTCACTAACAATGCTCGAATTGGAATTGCACAAGGCGACCGTCTGGATCGACCATGATTGCCCAGCGTATTGGTCGAACCAGGCACGACGATCTTCCGACAAGCTGGTCGTCGCTCGTAACGATCTCGAGCGTTGCGAGATGGCAATTCGCCCCGAGGACCGCAAGTCGTGCATGGTGGAGAAAAAAGCGCTCGACCGAGCAAAGTTGCGGTTGCGTCTATGCGAGGAAAAAATAAACTTGGTCAAGAAATGGAAAGTCACCTTGCACCAAGAATCTGCTCACGTCACCGGCCGCTTGGCCAAGCTTCGCGACGTAATCGAGCGAGAGATTCCCCGAGCAATGGCCACGATGGACCGTCTGATCTCGTCATTGGAGCAGTATGCCGCTGTGTCGCAGACGCCACAAAAGAGTCCACCGAGTGAAGTGACATCGGAGAGTCCGATAGATACGTCGAACTCCGAAGACGGGAGCTCCCCTGATGCAGATTTGTGATTTCCTTTCACACGCCGGACGGATAAGGCGAGCGACGACCAAACTCAAGGAACAGTGGCAGGAGACACTCGACTCTTGGAACGACAACACGAGTCGCCAGTTCCAGGAGACGTACCTCGATCCGTTGTTGCCAGAGGTTACCGCCGCGCTCGCGGTGATTCAGAGCATTACGGAGCAGATCCATCGCGCTGAACGAGATTGCCAGGATCCTGATCGCGAGGACATATTCTGAGCAGGTTGTGAGAATGATGATCAGAAGTGGCTAGCGGCTGCCGTTCCGCGTTTGCGAACAACAACGGCCGGGACGGCAAAGAGAACGAGTAGTGGCAACGGAGTAGATTCATGAACAGCAGCTTTATTTCTCTCGATCGACAGTCTCAGTTGATCCGTGATCTTCGTCGGTTAGTTGACGAGCGAGCGCGTCTTGAATCGCAAAATCGAGCAGGCCTGGCGACACGCAAAGCGACCGTCGAAGCTCAATCCGGTCAGACTTTGGAACGAGACGAAACGGAATACAAATCGAAAAGCAAGACGCTCGAATCCGAGTACCGAAAACTACTGAAACGCGCGCGAGCGGAATTCGACTCGGTCACAGAACAAATTGATGAAGAGGTCCAGGGCCAGTTAGCAGTGATCCAGCGCGAATTCGACGAAGGAGTCGATCGCGCGCGACATCAGCGCGACCAATCCCGCCGAATGCTGAACGGCAAGTACGAGTCTCGTGTCGCGAAGCTGAAACGTGAGAACCAACAGATTGACAAGAAACTGGCCACCTGTCAGCAACAGTGGAAGGAGGTACGGCAAACGGCGGAACTCTTAATGAGTCAACGCGGTATTGCGGCCGGAGAGTGGATCGCGATAGACAGTGAGCAGCAGCAAGAACAGTCGGACGACTCGCCGTGGAGTCGATTCGACAGGACTCAGGCGGATGCACAAACGCGGTTGCTGAATCTGCTCAATCTCCCATCCGCACGGTTTCTGGCGGTGGGCTGGCCGTGGGTTCTGTTGGTCTTCGGATGGATTGCATTTCTCTACCCGATGTATCGGCTGTTGAGTTTACAACTGGGAATCTTTGCCGTGGCCAGCCTAGCCGAAGCGATCTTGCTGGCATTGGGCTCACATTTCCTGGCCAAACAACTGGCGCGCCGTGGATCAAACGAGATTATTCCCAAGTTAGGACACGCGCTCAAGCTGGCCAATTACGCCCTAGAGGATAGTCGTCAGGCAGCACGACAGGCCCTCACTAGCAATCAGGCGGCGATCAATGAATGGCGCGATGCGGAACGCCAAAACGTCGAAGGTCAATATGCGGAAACGGCAGAGGAATTGGCGAGACGGCTCAGTAGCCGCCGCGCTAGAATTCAGTCTGACGGCGACGACCAAATGCAATACGTCAAAGAGAAATTCGAGGCCACACGCGGTGTGTTGGAGCGAACTTATCCACCTCAACTGGACGAATTAAAACAGCGGATCGAGGCGACGCGAGAGCGATCGGAAACGCAACGGCAGAGCGAGTTGCTTGAGGCGCGGCAGCGATTCGATTCAAATCGCGAGAAGCTCGTACAAAAGTGGCGCGAAGGGATGGATGCATTCTGTGATGCCACGGACACAATGAACCGTTACTGCGACGAGCGATTTCCCGATTGGGACCAACTTGCCGAAGCAGGTTGGGGGAAAGTGGACGTCGACGGTGAGCCGTCGAATGTGTCGGCGGTCCCTTTTGGAAGTCACGACGTTAGTTTGCATGAGTCGGGTCACGAGTTACCACATGACCCGCAGATGAAAATCGATCGAACGGAGTTTCATTTGCCCGCCGTCTTGTCCTTTCCCGATCGTCCATCGTTGCTCATGGAAGCGCCGGACGAAGGGCGTGCTGCTGCCGTTCGCGTAATGCAAACAGTGATGTTGCGATTCTTAACCGCATTTCCTCCGGGAAAAGTTCGCTTCACAATCATCGACCCCATCGGTTTAGGGCACAACTTCTCCGCTTTCATGCATTTGGCGGATTACGATGAACAGTTGGTAACGAGCAAGATCTGGACGGATTCCTCGCACATTCGTCAGCGATTGAACGACCTGACCGAGCACATCGAAAACGTCATCCAGAAGTACTTGCGGAACGAGTACCCCTCGATTCAGGAATACAACGAACATGCTGGTGAGGTTGCCGAACCGTATCACGTTTTAGTCATCGCCAATTTTCCGGAGAACTTCAGCGAGGAGTCGGCGAGGAAGTTGGCGAGTATTGCCTCCAGTGGCGCCCGCTGCGGCGTCTATACGTTGATTAGCGTCGACACGCGGATGGCCCTGCCTCGCAACTTCTATCTGTCCGAACTCGAGGAACACTCGGCGACTTTGGTCTGGGAGAATCGGCGTTTTCGTTGGAAGGATCAGCATCTGCGTAAGCTGCCATTGCACTTGGACTCGCCGCCGAATGAAGAAGTGTTTACCGATGCGATTCGAGTCATCGGTGAAAAGGCGAAGCATGCCAAGAGGGTTGAGGTCCCGTTTGATACGGTTGCACCTTCCTTTGAGGACTGGTGGACTACTGATAGCCGGCACGGTGTCGATGTTCCGCTTGGGCGAGCCGGGGCAACCAAGCATCAGCAACTCGCTTTGGGAAGTGGAACGTCACAACATGTTCTGGTCTCGGGAAAAACCGGGTCCGGGAAATCGACGTTGTTCCACGCCCTGATTGTCAACGTGGCGCTACGATATAGTCCAGATGAAATTCAGTTGTATCTGATCGACTTCAAGAAGGGCGTCGAGTTCAAGCCTTACGCCACGCATGCTCTGCCGCATGCGCGAGTCATCGCAATCGAGAGTGAACGCGAATTCGGTCTTAGTGTGTTGGAACGTCTCGATGAAGAGTTGAAAGTTCGAGGGGATCTTTTTCGTGGCGCCGGCGTGCAGGATGTCGGGTCCTATCGTGATGCAAATCCAGATGCCCGACTGCCTCGCATTCTGCTGATTATCGACGAGTTCCAAGAGTTGTTTGTCAAAGAGGATCGTCTGGCCCAAGAGGCGGGGCTGCTGCTCGATCGTCTAGTGCGTCAGGGGCGTGCTTTCGGCATTCACATCATCCTTGGCTCGCAGACACTTGCTGGTGCCTATTCGTTGGCTCGTAGCACGCTCGGGCAAATGGCCATTCGAATCGCGCTGCAATGCAGTGAAAGTGATGCTCACCTTATCTTGAGCGAGGACAACACCGCAGCGCGTCTCCTCAGTCGGCCCGGCGAAGCGATCTATAATGATGGAAATGGCGTGATCGAAGGGAATCATCCGTTCCAAGTGGTTTGGCTGAGTGACCAACAACGTGGCGAACTGCTGGCCAAACTGAGAAACTGGGCCCGCGGACGGAAGTCGGACGATCCGCCGGCGATTGTCTTTGAGGGAAACGTCGCCGCAGATCCGGCGCAAAATCCTCGCTTGATCGAGGTGTCCGGGAAGGCGCCATCGCCGTCGGATCCGGCCATCGTTTGGATGGGCGCCGCCGTGGCCATCAAGGAACCGACGCACGTGCGGCTCTTTCGTCAAACCGGCGCCAATGTGCTTGTGGTCGGTCAGGACCAACCTATGGCATCGGGGATATTGGCCACAGCCGCTGCGTCGTTGTTGTTTCGCCAATTGGCGCACGATGCCGGTGCGGCTGATCAGTTCTTGGTACTTAACGGTCTGCGAAACGACGAAGCTGACAACGATCCATGGTTGCGAATAAATCAGTGTTTGCCCGTCATGCTCCCGACGGCCGGACCGCAAAAGGCTGCTGAAGCGATTGGGGAATGGTACGCCGAGCTTCAGCGGCGATTGGACGATCCAGAAAAGCGAGTTGAGTCCAGGTACCTGCTGATCCACCACCTGGGACGGTTTCGAGACTTTCGCCGCGATGAAGATGATTTCGGGTTTAGCAGTTTCGATGAGCCGGAAAAGACCGTCAGTGCGAGCAAGATGTTGGCGAAGATATTGAAGGAGGGCCCAACACTCGGAATGCACACGATCATTTGGTGTGACTCGTACAATAACGTTGCCCGTTGCTTCGACCGACAGGTTCTGCGTGACTTCGACAGTCGAATTGTCTTCCAAATGAGTCCCAATGACTCGAGTAACCTCATGGATTCACCGCAGGCAAGTCGGCTCGGGGAGCACCGCGCCTATTTATACAGTGACGATCGCGGTGAAGCCGAAAAATTCCGCCCCTACGGGACGCCGAGCTTGGCGTGGTTGACCGATATGGCAAGCCGATTGGGACAGAGCGACAAGGTAAGCGGGTAAGCCGCAACCGTAGATCTCATTTGGCTCTTTCGCACAGCGACCTCGTTGCGGCAAACGCTTCGTGTCGTCGCTGCGAAGACTTTCTCCCCGACTCACGCGAAGAGACAAAGAGCTGGTTTTTCTGGGGCTCTTGTTGCGGCCGGGCCGGAATAGATTAAAACGATGGATTGTCCTCGATCGTTCGTCGAGCAAACAAACTCTTGGCACCACCTTTTTGAACAGGACATGCACGTTGGAATCGAACAATTACCCCAAGTTGCATAATGCCGCCTGGCCGGGCGTTGTCGGCAAAGAACCAGGCACCAAGAACCCGCCGATCGACCTTGATACGATGTTGGACTATACAGCGAATGCTGAATTCGAGGGCGAGAAGTTCGATGGAGTCGACATATTCTTGTTCGATCCTCACGTCAATATCGATGCCTCGGATGACGAGCTGAAGGAGATTGCCGAGAAGGTGCAATCGCGAGATTTGGTCATCGGGTCGGTTGTTGCCCCCGTTTGGGAGCCAACGGGTGGTGGGTCGGCAATGGATCCAGGTGAGGGGCGCACGAGTTTCCTCAATCAAGTGACCAAGGGATGTCGAATAGCTCAGAACCTGCGCGAGTTGGGTGTAAGGCCGTACGGTGTCGTACGTATCGACTCGGCTACTGGCCCTGGCGAATGGGCCGACGACCCAGAGAAGAATCAGGAGATCATCGCCGAGACGTTCCGTCAGGCCGCGGACATTGCCGCCGATCATGGCGAACGACTGGCAGCGGAAGGCGAAATCTGTTGGGCAGGAATGCACAGCTGGCGACGGATGGTTCAACTGCTCGAATTGGTCGACCGGCCACAGCAGTTGGGATTCCAGGCAGACATGGCGCACACCTTGCTGTACTTGCTCGGCTTTAATGCGTCTGAGGACGCCATCTTGCCAGCTGATTACGATTGGAGTGACAAGGAGCTCCTTGACAAAGCAATGGCCGACCTGACATCGAAGTTGCGAAAATGGACGATCGATTTCCATGTCGCCCAAAACGACGGCACAGTCCACGGATCGGGTTCGCATGACAAGACCGGACACCATTGTGTGCCGAACGATCCCAACGGGAAATTGGATATTCCTCACCATGCCGGGTTTTGGCTGCGAGACGAGGAAGGCGAGTTAACCAAGGCCACTCGACACAATTGTTGGGACGGTTGCATGTTTGACAACGACATCATGGAGAAGCCAGAAACCTGGAATTCCATTTTGGCGTCGATGGTTGCCGTTCGCCGTCAACACGGTTGGAGTGAATAGCAGACTGACCCGATCTGGGACGGCTATTTGCCAATCGCTTGACTTATGGTTCGGTGGCAAACAGAATCCGGGCTTGTGTTTCGAGGATGGTACCGTGGAAGATTCTCCGGGCCAGTGCAACCTCGATCCGACGCCCTTGAACTCAACGACAAAGAGCATTCTGGAGACTTTCAATGTACAACCGACGATTCATTGCGGCTTGCTTGGGGCTTTGGCTGGGAGTGGCCTCGTTCTCGGTTGGTGCCGAGTCCGAATGGAAAACGATTTTCGATGGCAAGACTTTCAAGGGATGGAAGGCCAGCGAAAACAAAGAGAGTTGGAAAATCAAAGATGGGTCCTTTGTCTGCAGTGGAACTCGTAGCCACCTGTTCTATATGGGCGATGACACACCATTTGTGAATTTTGAGTTCAAGTGTGAAGTAAAAACGACTCCCGGGAGCAATGCGGGCATCTATTTTCACACGCGATACCAGGAACAGGGTTGGCCTAAATACGGTTACGAAGCTCAAGTGAACATCTCGCACGGCGATCCGAAGAAGTCGGGTAGTTTGTACGGCGTGGTCAATGTGAGCGACCCGCCAGCGAAAGACAACGAATGGCACACCGAGCATGTGATCGTTAAAGGGCGACATATCATCATCAAGATCAACGATAAGATCGTCGTAGATCACATGGAGCCCGAAGGCAAGAAACCGTTCTCAAAAGACTTTGAACGGCGACTCGGAAGCGGGACTTTTGCCTTCCAAGCGCACGATCCAAAAAGCGTCGTTTACTTTCGCAAGATTCAGGTCAAGCGTCTTCCGAAATAACGATGGATCTCGTCTTCGATCTACGAGGGTCGCCCGCACGACGCAACAAACCGTGTGAATGAAAATGGAACGGACGCAAATCGGCGAGCTTTCCGCAGTCTTGACCGGCCAGTTGAAATCGCCGCAGGCTATGGTGGTGCTCTGTCATGGGTACGGCGCATCGGGTGACGACTTGGTCGGCATTGGTGACGCCATCTTGTCGCAATTTCCCGATTTGGCCGAGTCAACGATGTGGGTGTTCCCCGAGGCGCCATTGTCGTTGGATGTTGGTCCCTATTCGGGTCGTGCTTGGTGGCATTTGAATGTTGCTGCGTTGGCGGAGGCTGTTGAACGGGGCGAGTTGTCTGCCGTGAAAGAGGCGTTTCCCCCTGGGATCGAGCGTGCGAGAAGTCAGTTGTCTGACTTGGTCGAACAACTCTTGACGACACACAATCTCTCCCACGATCGACTCGTTCTTGGCGGTTTTTCACAGGGAGCAATGCTCGCCACGGACGTCGCTTTGCACCTCGATCACAAGCCGGCGCTGCTGGTCGTTTATTCGGGGTCGTTGATTTGCCGAAGCGAATGGAGTGAATTGGCGGCCAGAGAACCGAAATTCCGCGTCTTTCAATCTCACGGTACAGTCGATCCGATCTTGGCCCCGGCGATGGGTGACGCGTTGAGACTCTTACTGGAAGAGTCGGGGCACGATGTCACATTCCAGTCCTTTCACGGCGGTCACACGATTCCCATGGAAGCGATCGCGAAGCTGGCCGATGAAGTTCGCACGCTTGTCTCAGTTTGAGAACCGAATTCTCAAAGTGGTGCACGTCGATGGCTCCAATTGCGCACAGCTAGGGTTTGAGTGTTTGGCACGCGAATTGCAAGCTGACATGTTAACGACAGCTGTCACAACCCTCAGGTGCGGCTTCGTTATCCCATCACGGATGGGAGGCCTGTCCCGCCAGGTCTTGAAGGACCCGATGAACGTCGGTCTTGCTAACGGTTTTTGGCAGAGTAATGCATCTTGATACGATAATAAAACCGTTGGTATGCCGGCGTTTATCGGCCTTCTTTCTGCCACGCTGACCGTCCACCCCGTTCAATGTATGGCACTGGCGAACTGCTGAGCCAAGCAGAATACAAGAAATACCAACAGTCAGCAAACAGAGGTTGCCGCGGTGCTTTGAGAGGATCGGCATGACTCGTTGTCCAAAATGGTCGCTGTAAAGCAGAGGACATCGATTTTTTCTCTCAGAGGTCTAACTCATCCAGTTCATCGACAAGACTATCTAACTCGATATCCATTGCATCATCGTCATCCTCCGCGGAACTTGGTCCGAGTGGGACAATGCTCTGGGACAATCCAGTGGACTCGACGGCTTGTCCGTTGTTGTTTGGGTCGTCGTCGCTGCTGAGCGGCGATGTGATCGGCTCATTTTGTTCTTTCACTACGGTGTCCAGCGAGTTGTCCGTTTGCCTGTCAGGTGTCAGGCTGTCGATTCCGCTCATCGAGACCGTTTCGATCTGTGCGTCCTCACGGATGCGAGTTATTTCGTCACGCACTTCGCTGCGTCTGCGGTTGGCGACACAGACATGGTAGATTTTGCGGCGAGTTTGCTGCAGACGCAGTCGACCACTCGGCTCAAAGGTAGTCGGCCCCTGCTGGCCCTCGACTCCCAGTCGTTCCAATTCGACGAACACCTGCGACGAGTCGAGTGAGGACATGAGAACGAAATCACCTTGAAATCCCAACAGACAGAGTCGATCCGTGTCATCGTCTTCAAGTTGGTCGAGAGCAGCGATCAAGCTGACTTCAATTCGATCTTCCATCAACAATTCAGCAATTAACGTCTCTTCGTGATCTCTTTGCTGGGGGCCGATGTTGGTCCCTTGAGAGAACACGATCGGGATTTTAGCTGCCATTGGTTGACTCGGTCGAAGAAAAGGCGAGGAATGAAGAGTGAATCATAATCACGAGACGGCCAACATTTTTTCAACTGCGGCACGACCGGTCATTCCGATCGTGATACCCAACGCCTCGGCTTGCGGCGTCAAGCCGACGATCTTGGCATCGAACAGATCTTCGGGATCGACCAACGGATGTTCGGGAGTTCCCTTGGCGATAGCGATGGACTGCCCAAATTCGGCGGCGACCTCGGTGTTGTAAATACCGCATCCGACAATCCCCGTGGGGGTAATGATCGAACAGTATTGGCCGTTCTTCCAACGATTGCTGATCCCGATCGCGCTACCGTTTTCAAACTGCAGCGGTTGAACGATGGAGCGGGGGAGAGAATTCGTCATGAACATGACCTCCAAAAATACGCTGCATGTATGGTCGGCGAGGCGCGGTGGCCTCCACAAACGCCAATTCTACACGGTCGAGAAGCGCGAGCGAAGGGGCAAGAGTCAGCCCGCTACAGCGATTCAGTGATTTCGAATTGTTCGTGCTTCCGGGTACCCCGGCGGACAGACACGACGGGTAGTCCCACGAACTTACGCCTGACTTCTTCGATCGCTTCGATTGGCGAATTCCCATGAACAAACAGCCCGTAATGGAGACGAAGTGGCGCCGCGCTTTTCAATAATCGGTTCTGTTTCATACAGAACGAAGCGCCCATCCAGCCGTCTTCTCGCACATGCCAGTGAGTCGGGTAGCCGGGGTTATCGGGATGATCAAAAAAGGTGATCCCTTCACGCTTCACACCAAACGTGTTCTCAGGCACTGGGCCAGAATAATCGACCCACCGCGCGGATTCGCCGAAGATCTGTGTTTCACCTTGTCGTTTTTCGCTATCGTGGATCGTACCACCGCCGAAGTGGACCGAAAGGTGTTTTGCCATTCGAACGGCGAGCAGCCCGAAATTGGTGGTCCCGAGTTCCAATTGTTCAGCGCGCGGAGTGAGCGTTGTTTGGACATCAAGGAGAAGTTCTCGATCTTCTAGTGGCCAAAGAGTAAGGAATACATCTTGTTCGATCAGCTCGGCCGGATCATGCCCGTCGTACCAGCCGAGCCGAACGGCAAGGCGGGCATACGTGTCCCGATCTTCGTACACCAGCCAAGATTTCTGTCGAATACGAGCTGACGACTGGTTACTCCAAAAATCGATTCCCAACACTTTTTGATGCGCGAACCAGACGCTCTGATGGTGGTCGTGATTTGGTGCGCCTGGATGGCCCATTCTTGTGACTTCCAATCCACTTGGGCCGATCACAGGATAGAAGAAAGGCCGCGGCGCCGTTGTGCCACCGTGCCAGCCCAAACGCCGTTCGCCATCGACCTCAAGGGCAATCTCTTGACTGGGAAGCGGAACGATTCGGCAGCGTGGGAATGGAATGGGCATGGCGAGTAGGAGTGCGACTAGGAGAGGGTTGAAATTTTGAACGATTCCTGTAGATTGTGAATTCCACGACGCAACGCGTGGATTTCGTTGCCGAACGTCGGCAAGCGGCAACCGAGGTCGATGGCCTTTTTCGCGAATTCCGCATCTGGCGCTACACAGCCCCAGACTTTCCCATACAAACGACACGCCTCCGAAACCGCTTCAATGCCTGCCCAGAGTTTTTCGTGGTGGTATTGGCCGACGACGCCCAATGACAGTGACAGATCGGACGGTCCGACAAACAGCATGTTCACCGCGGGCAGGGCTGCGATTTGTTTCACTTCGTCGAGTGCGCCAAGCGTTTCAATTTGAATTCCCACGAAGACCTGCTCGTTGGCCTGTTCGATAAACTCGGCAGGGGGTATGCCGTAATAATCCGCGTCGCGACCGCTTGGGTTCAGTCCCCGCACTCCAGTCGGATCGAAACGGCACCAGGACGCAAATTCTTCGGCGTGATCGGCAGAGTGAATTTGCGCGGCCATTACCCCACCGGCACCGGCCTCGAGGCACTGCGTCACTTGATGGTAGCCGGTCGGCGGCATGCGGACGAAGTTCGGCAACTGGTTGGCTCGCGCCGCGACACATAGCGACATTAGCTGCTGTGTATCGGCCGATGCGTGCTCTTGGTCGATCCACAGGCCGCGGTAAAAATCAAATTGTCCGAATAACTCCAAGATAAGCGGATGAAACAACCGGTTTACCGCAAACAGGGGTAGGACCTGATCGCCTTCTAGAAGCGTGTGCCAACAAGTGCTCATCGTTCGTCCTTCGTTTGATGATCTGCCATGTCATGTTGCTGGCATTGTCGCACAATTGATGCGCGTTTCCAGTGAGGCACAGTTGATGCGATTTTCGCGATTCACTCAAGTATCGTGCATTCGGACTCTAGCCGCCTTCCCTCGCAACTTCTTCCTCGCTAAAGTCAAAGTTCTAATAACAGCACGTAGGAGAGACAGAAACCATGAGTTCACTCGGTTCCATTTCGCCGTTGGGGAAGCGGTATCTGAATGGCGACATGAAGCAGAAGCCGTTGCGCGGGAACATTTCGTTGAGTTCCAAAGACGACGTCCGGAGACTGGAAGCGTTTTCGGACAGTGATCGTACGCGGCACCGAGACTTGGGAATTGAGGCGTTGCGGGCGGGTCGCGTCGCGTTCACCGTGCTGGCTGCCGGGGCCAGTTCTCGCATGAGTTTGAACGACTTGCCAACGGAAGTTGTTGAGATGTTAAAGCGATCTGGCAAGCACGATCTCCCGCTGAGCAAGGCTCTCGTTCCGGTGATTGAACGAGCCGGTAAAGTTTACAACTTTTTAGATTTGTTTCTGTTGAACTGCCGCCGGTACTTGGAGCAATACGCGGCTCGCGCGAAGACAGTCATTTTCGTCAGTGAAATGAACGCGGACGAAATTCGCCGCCACATGGAGTTCTGTGACCGACAGGGACTACCCGAGGCGGACGTGTTGGATTTTGTGCAACCTATCGAGCTGCAAATGGTCGCCACTGTGGCCGATTTAAAAAAAGCGGAATCGAATTTTAAGGCTGAGACGTTTGCCTCGGCAGAGTCCTTTTCCGTCGAGTATGCAGGGAACGAATTGCCGCAGCGAAAGCCTGCTGGACACGGTGAGTTCCTGCACCAAATGGTTGCGTCCGGAACGTTAGCTCGTTTGTTGGACGATGGCGTTGAGTTTATTTCGGTGCGGAACATCGACAACACGGCAGCGGTCTTGGACGACAATTGGAGCGAGGCGTTGGGATGGATGATCTCGCAGGAATCGGACATTCTCCTGGAGGTATCACAACGTCCAGAAGGACAGCAAGGCGGCGCGTTGATTCGTGCAAACGGTGACTGGCGAATTGCCGAGGACCCATCGTTTGATGGTACAGAGTGGAAAGCCAAGGACTCGTTCTATATGAACAACGCGGTGGCGATCATCGCGCTGAAATACCTGCTTAAGATCTACAACACAACCGCGGAAGAAGTGCTCAGTGGCGACACCGAACTCTGGTCCGAGATTGCTGATCGTGGCCAACGCAAATTCCCGATGCTTATCGAGGCCAAACCTGTCGTTTTGGACGATGGGCAAGTGGTCGGCGCCGTGATTCCCGAGACGAATATGTGGGAGTCCACCGGTGTGGGCAATGATTTGATTGTCACGGCACTCGCTGTAGACTCTGACCGCAACGCCGGCGACTTGTTTTCATTGGATGCGACAGAGCAGCAACGGATAGCGGAGCGGGTCCGCTTCTCACCGACAAAGAACTGGAGTGACTATAGTGACGAGCGTAAACAACTGATTGCCCGTTACATCGCGTCACGCATCGTCGACGGTACACTCGCATAAACGGCCTTCGCCGTATTGCGACTCGCTCTGTTTTACCGTTGCATGGAATCGACGAGTACCGAAACCCGCCGTACAATGAGTCCGATCCATCTCAGCCCACTGCATGCAGGATTGTTCTGATCGATTTTCCGACGGTCTATTTCTTGGTACTTGGAATTATCTTCGTTGCCGCGACGGTTCGCGCTACGCTGGGGTTTGGGGATGCCGTGTTGGCAATGCCCTTGTTGACTTTGCTGATGCTGCCGACGAAGGCCGCAGCGGTGATGGCATTGTGTTCGCTGATGATCGCTGCTTGGATGACTTGCCGCGATTGGCGTGACATTGCGTTTGACAAGACTTGGCGTCTGTTGCTGACGGTTTGCTTGGGGATGCCAATCGGTGTCTTTTTCCTGAAACATGTCGACCCTAACGGCGTGAAAGCCGCTCTGGGGATCGTTGTTGTTGGTTTCGCAGTGTTCCGGCTTCGCGGCGGATTCCAGTTAAAACGGACAGCCAATTGGTTGACGTACGCGGTCGGATTTGTAACTGGTGTGATGTTCGGTGCCTTCAACATTCTTGGGGTCATTCTGGCCATGTACGGATCATTGTGCGGTTGGGACGCTAGGCGATTGCGAATGACTTTGCAGGGGGTCATGTTGCCGGCGGGTGTTGCGTTGGTCAGCTATCGTTGGGCCGAAGGTTCAATCACTCTGGATACGTTGAAGTTGTTTGCTTACACTTTGCCTCTGCTCCTCATCGCTGGCCTCATTGGGCAATTTGCGTCTCACCGAGTGAATGCACGGCGTTTCGAGCCAATTCTCACTGCCTCGCTGTTCATCGTTGGTGGCATGCTTCTTGTCTCCATCTGGATTGGTTATAAAACGGGACCGTAAGTCTCGACGTTTCTACTTTCCTCTGTCGGCTGACTTTGTGCAGATTGCAAGCCTCGTGATCGCGGCAAATTTTCTTAAGCAGGAGCAGAAGCGTGCTGGCCGGAATCATTGACGAAAAACGCAAAGTCCGGCTCGTTGAAGTTGACGAGCCAGCATTGGGTGATGGGCATGGTCAAATCCTGTTTCAACCAGAATTAGCATGTCTATGTGGATCGGACCTGCCGTATTTTACGGGCCAGACACCGGAGTTTCCCGGAGTTGTTGGACAGTCATTGCACGAGATGATCGGCACCGTTGTCGCGACGACTGGCGACAGATTTCAAGCCGGAGATCGAGTGTTGTGCGTACCAAAAAACCACCTCGGTCTTTGCGAACGGTTTGTCGAAAGTGAGGAACAGGCGATTCCCTTGGATCCTCGGGCCAGCGACGACGAAGCGCTGTTAGCTCAGCCGTTGGGCACCGTGATTTTCGCGATGCGAAAACTACCAAATGTACTTGGGCAGGACGTGGCGGTAGTAGGGCAGGGTCCGATGGGGCAGCTCTTTTGTGCCGTGTTGCGCAATCTCGGCGCGCGTCGTATTATTGCGATCGACCGACTGTCGGAGCGATTGAAAATGAGCTCGACCATGGGTGCAAACCATCTAGTTCACGCCGGTGAGCAGGATGTGCAGCAGGTCGTGTCGGAGATCACGGATGGAAGGATGGTCGATATCGTTGTCGAGGCCGTCGGTCATGAAGACCAGGCCTTCAATATGTGCACCGACCTCTGTAAGGCAAGCGGACGCATATTGTTCTTCGGCGTCCCACCCGAACAGATCGACGGGCTCTTGTGGCGGAAGCTCTTTTGGAAGAACATCGAGGTGACAACGAGTGTCGGACCGGACTTTGCCCTCGACTTTCCGCTGGCGATGCAGTGGATCGCCGAAGGGCGAATTAATGTCAAGCCAATCGTTACACACCGCTTCCCTTTGGCCAGAATTCAGGAAGCATTCGAAACATTCGTTGACCGCAGTGATGGTGCGCTGAAGGTGTTTATTGAGTTCTGACTGAGTTTACCACCAAATCAGCACGTTGGTCGCTTTCGCCGAGAGTGACCAGAACGGCCAATCAACGATCCGACGGTGATGCACGATCTTTTTTGGCCCAAGCATCCGATGAGTGCCTGTGGGGCCGCGTCGCTGGTTGTACAATCGAAAGTCCATCCCGACGGTCAACATTCAATTATGCGGCGGATAGACATCCCATGAGAAAATCATTGGTCTTGCTTGTGCTCGTGTGTGGATTATTGACGGGGTCTAGAGTCTTGATGGCGCAACAGCCGTGGAAGGCAGTGGCCATACCTGACCAATGGAAGCGACCACCAGCGGAGATCCAATCCAAAGGCAATGGGTTTGCGTGGTACGTCTGCCGTTTTCGTGCTCCTGCGGATTGGGCAAAGCAGCGTCCCCAGTTGTTTGCCGAACCCGCGGACGATGCTCGTCAATATTTCTTAGATGGGACGCGAGTGGCCTCATGTGGTGTATTTCCTCCTCAGTATCGAAGTGGCCTGGGATCTGCCGATCGTTATGCCATTCCGCCCAAGGCCTGGGCCGACTCGGCAGAACATACAATGGCGATTCGACTCTATCTGAACGCGTCTCGCACAAACTTCAACGTTGCGGCACCGGTGATCTTCGCCGGTGATGACGCGATCCGTCTACGAGGTGAATGGAGTTTCCATGTCGGGGACCTTCAAGATCTTGACTTGCTGGCCAATGTCGAAGCGGCATTTGTCGGCAAGATTGAGGCGCGAGAGATTGTCGAAGCAACCTTGAAGAAGTTGGACAATGACGCGGGACCACAGACGACTGCTCAGGCTTTGGAGAAATTCAAAGTGCCTGATGATCTAGCCGTAGATCTGGTATTAAGTGACCCGGACATCGGTCAACCATTGTCGGTCAAGTTTGATGCCAAAGGACGTCTATGGGTTGTCGAGTACCTGCAATATCCGAACCCGGCGGGGCTCACGATGCTCAGCCGCGACAAATACCTGAGGGCCGTGTACGACAAAGTGCCCGCGGCTCCGCCCAACCACTTTCCCGGTGCGGACAAGATCACGATCCATGAGGACCGTGATGGGGACGGCTACTTCGAGACGCACAAGACGTTTGTCGACGGGCTGAGTTTGGTTTCGTCGTTTGCAATTGGGGGCGGCGGAGTTTGGGTGCTGAATCCACCGTACTTGTTGTTTTATCCGGACAAGGACGGGGACGATGTGCCGGATGGTGATCCGGAAGTTCGGTTGCAAGGATTCGGCATGGAAGATTCCCACTCGATCGCGAACAGTATTCGCTGGGGGCCCGATGGCTGGTTGTACGCTGCTCAAGGCAGTACCGTTACGGGTCAAATTCGTGCACCGTCCGACAAACCTACAGCGGCCGTGCACTCGATGGGACAGCTAATCTGGCGATATCATCCGACCGCGCGGAAGTATGAGATATTTGCAGAGGGCGGTGGTAACACGTTTGGCGTGGAGATTGACAGCGACGGCCGAGTTTATTCGGGGCACAATGGTGGCGACACGCGAGGATTCCATTACGTGCAGGGCGGGTACTACCGAAAGGGATTCGGTAAACATGGGGAATTGTCCAATCCGTACGCCTACGGGTATTTTGCCGCAATGGCGCACCATAAGGTACTGCGTTTTACGCACACGTTCATTTTCTATGAAGCAGATGCGTTGCCAAAGAAGTACCAGGGACAACTGTTTGGCGTTCAGCCATTGTTGAGCCACGTGGTGATTAGTGACGTGAGCGCTGATCGCTCGTCATTCCGGACGAAGGACATTGGGTATGCGATTGAATCTTCAGACCCGTGGTTCCGTCCAGTCGACGTGCAACTGGGTCCTGATGGTTCGATCTACGTGGCGGATCTTTACGAACAGAGGATCGACCACGCCAGCCATTATCAGGGTCGCGTGCATCGGGAATCGGGCCGCATTTATCGAATCCGCAACAAGGACGGGCGATCGAAACCCGTGCTTTTGGACGGGCTGTCGGACGAGGAACTACTGTCGAAGTTGTTAGACCCGAACCGATGGGTTCGGCAAACCGCTCTACAATTATGGTCTGATCGACCGCAACGACAGAAGTGGGTGCCGCAGTTACTCGATCGTCTCGCCGCGGCCGACGGACAGATTGCCTTGGAGCTGCTGTGGACGCTGCACCGTAGCGGCGGGTTCGACCAGACGGTGGCGATGGAACTAATTCACCACAAAACGCCACAAGTTCGCGAGTGGACCGTGCGTTTGATCGGCGATCAACTGGCGGTAACTCAATCGATTGCCGAGGAACTTATCGAATTGGCCAGAGGTGAGCCGAACGTTCACGTTCGAAGTCAGCTGGCGTCAACTGCGAGACGGATCCCGGGAGTCTACGCGATACCTTTAATCGCGACGCTGGCCGCACGGCGGGGAGATGCGGGTGAAATTCACATCCCACTGCTTCTATGGTGGGCACTCGAACATCATGCAGACGATCAAGGTGAGGTGATCATCGACTTGCTGCGGGACAAGAATCTCTGGGCCGCTCCTCTTGTAAAGGACCAACTCATTCCTCGTCTTGCTCGCAGATGGGCCAGTGGCAAGCGAAGGGACATGCTCCGCTTAGCCAAGTTGTTTGCTGCAGCACCCACCAGTGCTGACACCAAACAGCTCTTAACGGGAGTCGAGCAGGCTTTTCAAGGACGATCACTTGCCGGAGTGCCCAAGGAACTTGCCGATGCAATCGCTGCCACCGGTGGCGCATCGTTGGCGCTACGCGTTCGGCAAGGCGACCGAAAAGCGATTGACGAGGCGGTGAGTGTGATTCGAGACGCCAGAGCCGACGCTAAACAGCGGAGACAAAACATCGAACTCCTCGCACAACTTGGCGAACTGCAACTAGTACCCATATTGTTAGGCTTGGTGCAGAATGATCCGTCGCAAGACGTTCGCGCTACAGCGATAAGTGGCTTGGGGAATTTCGACGCGGCGCGTATTCCCCAGGAGTTACTCGCTTTATTACCTAAGCTGAATGACGATCTGCGGGCGGTGACTGTTGAGGTGCTGGCGACACGGTCGAGCTGGACTGTGGCACTATTGGGCGAATTGAAGGCCGGCAGGATCGAAAAGGACTCGATTGCCATGCCGTCCGTGCGACGTATGCTGCTCCTCTCCGACCCTCAAGTGGAACGACGGGTAACCGAGATTTGGGGACTCGTTCTCGGTGCGACGACCGACGAGATGCAACAGGCGATGGCGAGGATACGTCAGGTGTTGATTGAAGGAACGGGAAATCCCTACAACGGACGCGAAATGTTCGCCCAAACATGCGCAAAGTGCCACCGTTTGTTTGACAAGGGGCAGAACATTGGTCCCGACCTGACTGCATTCAAACGCGACGATATCGACAACATGTTGTTGAATATCGTCAATCCGAGCCTTGCGATTCGCGAGGGGTACGAAACGTATGTCATTTACACCATCGACGGGCGAGTGCTCAGTGGTTTGGTAACGGACAAGGACAATCAGGTCGTGACACTGCGTGCGGCGGATGGCCGTGTTCATGTGATCCAGGTCGACGATATTGATGAGATGCGAGCTGTGCCCACTTCCATTATGCCGGAGGGGGTTTTCAAGGAACTGACCGACCAGCAGCTACGAGACTTGTTTGCCTACCTGAGGGGAACGCAGCCGTTACCATGATAACGATTGCAACAGAAGAAGAAGTTCCCGACGATTGCACAGCCACCTAGGAGAGTGAAGTTCACCATGAGTCAACCACGAGTCTTCGTTACTCGCAGAATTCCAGTCGCCGGTTTGGACCGGATCGAGACCGAGTGCAATGCGGAGGTGTGGCAGGAGCCGTTGCCACCTCCCCGCAATCTACTATTGGAAAAGGTCGTTGGTTGTGACGGAATCCTCACCCTTCTGACCGATAAGATCGATGCTGAGTTGATGGACGCCGCCGGTCCACAACTGAAAGTTGTCAGTAATTTCGCGGTGGGCTACAACAACATTGATATCGATGAAGCAACAAAGCGTGGGATTCAGGTCGGAAACACCCCTGACGTCCTGACCGACGCGACTGCCGACATGGCGATGTCGTTGATGTTGTCCGCCGCTCGTCGCATCATCGAGAGTCAGGACTACGTACGGCAGCAGCAGTGGAAGACCTGGGAACCGCTCGGCTTGATCGGACAGGATTTAGTTGGGAAGACAATTGGCATCGTCGGGATGGGACGGATTGGTTATGCGGCAGCCAAACGATGTCGCGGCGGCTGGGACATGAAAGTTCTGTACAGCGACCATTTCGTGAACGAAAAGGCCGAGACGGGGCTTGGAGCTCAGCGAGTCGACTTTGAAACTCTGTTAAAGGAATCCGACTTCGTTTCGGTCCACACATCGCTAGATGAGACAACGAAGGGGATGTTCAATAGGGCGGCCTTCGAGCTAATGAAGCCGACAGCCGTCTTCGTGAATACGGCGCGAGGACCGATTCACGACCAGGGCGACCTCTATACGGCACTCAACACCGGTCAGATCTTCTCGGCAGGGTTAGATGTGACGGACCCGGAACCGATATTGCCAGATGACCCATTGCTGACGCTCAGTAATTGCGTTATCGCTCCTCACATCGCCAGTGCGACAGTATCTAGTCGAGACGGAATGGCAACGATCGCTGCGGATAATCTGCTGGCCGGAGTTCTTGGACAGCCTCTGCAATGCAGGGTCACCTCGTAGTCATGAACGGCACGCCTACGCGAGACGACATTGCCGCCGAGTTTTTTGAGAAGCTTCCCTTTGAACCGTATCCAGTTCAAGAGGAAGCGATGTTGGCGTGGTTCACGTCCCCGCAAGGTGTACTCGTTTGCGCCCCAACCGGGACGGGAAAGACCTTGATTGCCGAGGCCGCGATTTATGAGGCGTTGAGGACCGGAAAACGAATTTACTATACCACTCCGCTCATCGCACTCACCGATCAGAAGTTTACCGATATTCAAGAAGCGGCGCAGCAATGGGGATTTTCTGCGGACGACATAGGATTGGTCACGGGTAACCGGCGTGTCAATCCGGACGCAAAAGTGTTAGTCGTTGTCGCGGAAATACTGTTTAACCGGCTGCTGCAGGGTTCCGACGAATTCAAAGACGTCTTCGCGGTCGTCATGGACGAGTTTCATAACTTCAACGATCCAGAACGAGGAATGGTGTGGGAACTTAGTCTTGGTCTGTTGCCTGCACACACGCGTCTGTTGCTACTTTCCGCGACCGTCGGCAACGCCTTTGAGTTTGTGAGATGGTTGGATCTGAGCCACAACCATCGTTTGCAATTAGTAGAAGGTAAGGAACGAAAGGTGCCGCTGTCATATCAGTGGGTTGGCGACGAGTTGTTGGCCGACTTTGTTGAAACACTTGCGGCCGGGGGCGATGAGGTGAGGCGGACACCTGCTTTGGTGTTCTGCTTTAACCGTGACATCTGTTGGTCGATTGCCGAAATGATCAAGGGCAAGAAGGTGTTGTTTGATGGCCAAAAGAAGCAGATTTCCGTTGCCCTGGAAAAGTACGATTTCAATGACGGAGCTGGGCCGAAACTGAAGCAGTTGTTGATGCGTGGTGTCGGTGTGCATCACGCGGGAGTGTTGCCAAAGTACCGACGCATTGTCGAGGATTTTTTTCAACAGAAACTCCTCTCGTTCGCGGTTTGTACCGAGACTTTGGCGGCCGGAATCAACTTGCCGGCTAGAAGCGTCATCGTGCCCAATTTATTAAAGGGACCACCAGGCGACAAAAAACTACTTGACCCCAGCTCGGCTCACCAAATGTTCGGTCGCGCGGGCAGGCCGCAATTTGACACGCATGGTTACGTCTACGCCTTGGCGCATGAAGATGATGTGAAGATTCTACGCTGGCAAGTGAAGTACGATCAGATTCCCGAGGACACGAAAGATCCTGGCCTGCGAAAGGCAAAGAAGGCACTGAAAAAGAAAATGCCAAAGCGGCGTTCGACGGAACAGTATTGGAGAGAAGGGCAGTTTGAGCAGCTGCAATCCGCGACGCCCAGAAAGCTGTCGAGCCGTGGTGTCATTCCATGGCGGTTGCTCGCGCACATGCTGAACATTTCGTCCGACGTTAAGCCGTTACGAGAGTTGGTTTCCAAACGCCTGCTACCTGAGAAAGCGCTACAGCGAGCGGCCAAAGTGCTTGATGGCATGTTGTTGACCTTGTCCCGCGCTGGATACATCGAATTGGAACCGCAGCCACCGTGGGATGACGAACAAGCAATGGCCTCGTATCGAGCGGAGTTGGCTCAGCCGACCGATCGACTGGACGACTTGCTTCATTTGCGAAGTGTGAACCCTCTTTACGGCGTATTCTTGACACATCAATTGGGGATCGCGGATCGGGGTGAGCGATTGCAGGCGTTGGAGAGCCTGTTGGAGCTGCCTGGATCACTCGGTCCTGCCGTAAGAGTACCTCATTACGACGTCCTGCCCGCCGGACCGCTGGCGATGGAACGGCTTGATCCACGGTTGCTGCAATTGGGTTTGGCCACCGTACAAGAACTAACCGGTGAGGACCCAGATGAGGAGGAAGACCGTAGCCGCATGTTTGCCGAAGAGCGGCCGCGGGTACTCAAGTTGGCTGACAAACTGCTGGCGTTGTTTGAACACGATTTTCCTGGTGTCCACGACGTACGCATCCGGTCGGTATGGGTAGCCGGTGAGGTATTTGAGTATGGAACAGACTTCAACAAGTACATTACAAGCAATCGTCTTCAGAGGCAGGAGGGAGTCGTGTTTCGCCACTTGCTACGGATGATGTTGCTTTGCACGGAATTGGAGCCTCTCACGCCCTTGGATGCCGACGAGGCCGAGTGGCTTGAATTTTTGCGAGATACATCCAGCCGGCTCTCGGCGATCTGTCGGAATGTCGATCCCGCTAGCACGGACAAGGCGTTGCAACAGGCGGCGGTCAGTCGGGGGGAGGTGTAAAGCCTGCCATTCATCCTGTTTTCTCGACGAACATGCAAACCTTCATTGCCGATCCACGCAATGAAGATTAAACTGGAAGTTTTGCCCCTTATGACTGACACCAGAGATTTCGAGCACGGAGGCCGCAATCACCATGACTCTTTCGGAAGGACTGAAATCGCACTTCAACTCCAAGCAGATCCGCGGTGGGCAGGTACACTTTGACGCGGGACGTGTGGCGTTGTTGCATCAGTCGACGGATTCGGCTTCTCTTGAGGTCCGAGACCGGCGAAAGGCCTACTTTGTTGAACTCTCCAATTTGGGCGAGTCGGTACGTGCGCACTGTGAATGCGGCACGTTTCGGCGTGGCCAGCTGTGTGGGCACCTCTGGGCAGCGATTCTGACATTGGACGACGCTGGGGTCGCCTTTTCGCCACCGATGGCTGTATGGCGGCAGCAACTCGAAAAAATGATCGAGTCGGCTCCAAACTATCGTTCGTTGGAGCCTGGGGCGTTGAACACCAGCGGAACGGAGTTGGTGTATGTGTTGCACACGGAGGATCTCACCGAGTCCGACAACGTTAAAATTCGGCTTTATGAGCGCACGCGGCGGAAAACGGGTGAGTGGGGAAAACCGCGAAAGTACTATGTCGATACGACGCCGCTTGTTCAGATTCCGGATTCGCAGGACCGGGAAATTCTCGCTTTACTTGGCGCGCGGCAATCGGATGGCGGGCAATGGAACCGCTACAACGAAGAAGCGAAACACGCGATTGCGATGGAATCGGGGATTTGGGACATCGCTATTCCCAAGATCGCTGCGACAGGTCGATTTTTTTGGCGGCAGAGTGGTCGTGAGCCTCTTGATTCCAAACGCTGTTTGTCCTGGGATGGTGATGAACCATACGATTTCAAGCTGAAGAGTACCGAGGACGATGACGGAAATCTTACGCTGCACGGAACACTTGAGCGCCGCGAAGAATCGATCGCGCTCGACGAGCCCGTACTGATATTCGCCACCTCTGAAGTCCTCCTCCATGACCGCATGATTCGCTTTTCTCCACCCGAGTCATTCGTCTGGATTCGGACGTTACGCCACGCTGGCACAATTTCCGTCCCAAAGGACGATCGCCAGGACTTCAGTCAGCTGTTTGCTTCGACGCCCATCCCGGCGAACAGCGAATTGGCCGATGACATTCAATTTGAGACCATCACGGTATCACCCGTCCCGCTGTTGAGGGTCAAAGACGGTCAACGCGGTGCGTACGTAGCGAGCGTCCGTTTCTTCTACGGTCCATTGGAGATTGAGGCTGGGAAACACCTAGAGAATTTGGTCGATGGTGAATCTCGCCGAGTCTACCGACGCGATCGCCTCGCCGAAGAACGGTGTGGAGAGACGCTCGAGTTGGCGATCGACGAATTCTGCGGGAGTTTTTATGGCAGCTACCGAGAGGAGGTGACATTTCCTGTTTCGACGCTTCCCGAACTAGCCAACCATTTGATGGAACTGGGTTGGCGAGTCGATGTTCGCGGCAAGAAACTGCATCGCGCCGGAAAGATTCATCTCAAAGTAGCGAGCAAGGTCGACTGGTTTGAATTGGGAGGAGAAGTCTCTTTTGGCGATACGTCTGTTGGTTACCCGGAATTGCTCAAGGCGATCCGCGCTGGTCGGGCGGTCGTTCAGCTTGCCGATGGAACGACCGGGTTGTTACCGACAGAATTCCTTGAGCAACATCGCCGATTCGGCGAATTGGCCGATCTCACGGATGGCACCGTACGATTTCAATTGAGCCAGGCGATGATTCTTGACAGCTTGCTGGCCACACAAGACTCGTTGCGCTTCGACACGGATGCTCGATTTGACGAGACGCTAAAGAAAGTGCGAGAGTTTAGCGGAATTCACCCCCGCGACGAACCAACCGGTTTCGTTGGTACGCTGCGCGAGTATCAGAAAGAGGGGCTTGGCTGGTTGGATTTTCTCAAGGAGTTTCGATTTGGTGGGTGTCTGGCTGACGACATGGGGTTGGGGAAGACCGTTCAGGTGCTGGCGATGTTGGTCAAGCATCATCGGCCAGATCCGAAATGCGAATCGTCGAAGATCGGCCCATCGCTCGTCGTAGCTCCCAAGAGTCTGATCTTTAATTGGATCGAGGAGGCAGCCCGATTCACACCGGAACTCAAAGTGTTGGATTACACGGGGACGCAACGGCGCTCCCTGATGGACAAATTGTCCGAATTTGATATTGTTATCACGACCTACGGCACGTTGCGTCGCGATATTGTTGAACTAAAGGACGTGACCTTCGACTTTGCAATTCTCGACGAAGCGCAAGCGATCAAGAACCATCAGTCACAGACTGCTAAGGCCTGTCGACTGATCACGGCCAAGAACCGGTTGGCCATGACAGGAACCCCCGTGGAGAACCACTTGGGTGATTTGTGGTCTCTCTTCGAGTTTCTCAACCCGGGCATACTTGGGTCAAACGGCTTCTTTCAATCACTGGTTCCTCGTGCCGAAGCGAGTGAAGAGGAATCGTCATCGTTGGACTGGCTATCAAAAGGGCTGAGACCGTATATCCTTCGGCGGACTAAGAGCCAGGTGTTGGACGACCTGCCCGAGAAGCTTGAACAAACGCTCTATTGCGATATGGAACCGACTCAGCACAAGATGTACAACGAGTTGCGAGACTTTTTCCGATCTAGCCTCAATGCGAAAATCGAGTCGGATGGGTTGAATCGCTCCAAGATCCACGTCTTGGAAGCACTGCTCCGCCTGCGACAAGTGGCTTGTCATCCGGCACTTGTCGATCCCAAAAAGAAGCGAGCTTCCAGCGCCAAGTTAGACCTGTTGGTCGAACAGGTTCGCGAGGTCACGGAGGAAGGCCACAAAGCACTGGTCTTCTCCCAATTCACTTCATTCCTCGACCTGGTCAAACCGCAGTTGGACAAGCACGGGATCGTCTACGAGTACTTGGATGGTAAGACAAGGAAACGCGCTGAACGAGTGAAACGATTTCAGGAGGACAAAGACTGTTCCGCTTTCTTGATTAGTCTCAAAGCTGGCGGTCATGGCCTGAATTTGACTGCCGCGGATTATGTCTTCATCTTGGACCCATGGTGGAATCCGGCCGTTGAGGCCCAAGCCATTGACCGAGCTCACCGCATTGGGCAAACGAAGCGAGTGTTTGCATACCGTATTATTTGCCGCAATACGGTCGAGGACAAAATCCTTGAGCTTCAACAACGCAAGAAAGATCTTGCCGATGCCATCATCACCGAAAACAACAGCGTGATCCGAAATCTCAGCAATGAGGATCTGGCAATCCTCTTGAGCTGAGGCTTTGTCCCCACTCCGGATTCAATGTGAGGCACTGTCTCCGCGATCTCAGTTTTTCGCCACGCCACCAAACGTCACACAGATCGGCGTCGGGCAAAAGACCGAATGTCGTTGGTACTGTAGCATTCCAGTTTGCTGATCGATGGAAAACAGACTCAGCGTGTTGGAGTCCCGACCTGCTGCGATGAGCCATCGACCGGTCGGATCGACGTTGAAGTTTCGCGGCCAACTACCACGAATTGGCTCGACTTCGCTGAGCCGAAGCTTGCCCGTGTCGGCGTGAATGCGAAAAACCGAAATCGAATCGTGACCTCGATTCGCGGCGTACAGGAATTTACCGTTGGGATGGACACGGATTTCGGAGGCAGCGTTAAACTCCTCACCTGCTTTTTGGGATTCAGTCAGTGTGGGGATCGTCTGCAAACTGCTCAATCGCCCACCCTCCGCGTCGTATCCGAAGACGGTTACGGAAAGGGCCAGTTCATTCAAGACGTAGGCAAATCGCCCGTTCGGGTGAAATTTGAAGTGTCGGGGACCTCCGCCGGGAGGTGAGGATCCGTGTCCGTGCGCCGTCAATGAAAGTGTATCGGGATTGAGTTTGTAGATGACGACTTGATCGAGACCCAAATCTGGTACAAACGCGAAATGATTGTTGGCATCGGTGCCAACCCAATGGGCGTGCGGTGAATCCTGACGATTGCCGACTACCTTCGATCCACCTTCGTGCTTGATCAGTACGGCGCGTTCACCGAGTTGGCCAGTATCGGCGATAGGGAACATCGCCACCGACCCACCGCCGTATTGTGCCGTCAATAGGCAGCGGCCCCCCCATCGCCAATCTCTACCGAGCTGAGCGCTTTCAAGATCGACTCACCATCTTTTCTTTCGATGGCGAAAGCAGCGACGGCGCCGCGGCGATTGATCTGACAGGTGGCGTAGAGGATTTCTCCGTTAGGGTGCAACGTCACGAAACCTGGGTTTGCCAACTCGACTGCCATTTTGGGCTTCGTCAATCGACCCGTGGCGACATTCAATTGGCAGTGGTACACACCTCGACTCAGCCCATTACCGGGTGTTGTCGTACCGATCCAGACGTCGATCGACTGACTGAAACAAACGGTTGGAAAAACGAACGAGACGATTGAAACGGCGACCAGGAATTGTCGCCAAACAATGTGGAGTTTCGATTGCATGGTTTGGATTCCAATGAAGGATGAAGTGAGGGATCCGTAGTGCGTTATACGCCGCCGAATAAAAAAAGTCGACAAGTTACTATCGTCCCGTATCGGGTGGATAGACCCCCATCACACGTTGAGTGTAATCGATCGTAGATCCGGTCAAGATACCCGAGTCAGCACTAAGTAGGTACATGCACAGTCGAGCAACGTCGTCCGGCTTGATCAATCGCCCAAAGGGTGAGGCGGATTCTGCCGTCTTCAGCCAGTCAAGGGGGCTTCCTTGTTCGCCTTGGACTGCGTGTTCCGCGGGTGTGTCGGTCCAGCCGAGGTTGATCCCATTGACGCGGATACGATGTTGTCGAAGACCGTTTGCCGTGTTCTTGGTTAGCGTTCTCAGGGCTCCCTTTGTCGAGCTGTAGGCAACCAGATTGTCTTGTCCACAGTACGCGGCGACGGATAAAATATTGACAATGCTGCCAGCTATGTTGTCACGTTGCATGATTCTGGCGGCTTCCTGAATCAACAGAAATGGTGCTCGAACGTTGATGGCGAAGAGCAGGTCCCAGAACTCAACCGACGTCTCTTCTAGAGTGCCACGGCTGGTGTTGGCGGCCGCATTCACCAGCCCGTCGACACGTCCAAAACGTTCATTGCACTGATGGACAATGTTGCGGCATTCATCGACGTTACCCAAGTCTGCAGGTACGAACAGCGCCTCAGTCCCCACTGTGTCGACCTGACTTGCCACGTTTTGTCCACGTTCTCGATTTCTACCTGTGATGACAACGCCTGCCGCGCCAGCTTGCGCCGCGTGCAACGCGACCGCTTCACCAATTCCCTGAGTTCCGCCAGTCACAATGATGACCTGCCCAGATAGTTTCGTCATTACGATGTCGACGCCTTTCTTCTACTTATGAGCGTTTCGCGCCACTCCTGCGTTGCAAGCACACGGAGCAGGCACGAACTCATCATCGCTTCTCCATCTGCTTTCGTCGGCAGGGCGTGCCAAGGCAAGTCACTCGTGGCCCAGGCAGTACAAGTACTCTTGGCGCTGTCCATTAACGCGGGCGGCGACCCTGGTGAATATTCGATTGCCCACAAATGCGGGTGTGGCGAACGCTTCGTTGCCTAGTTGGTTGTTGGCGACAGCCCGGAACTCCTCTGGATTTGCCTGGAAGACGAACGTTTTACCACGTTCGGTGGAGATGTAAATGTTGCCGCCAGCCAGGACAGGCGAAACACTCACCGGCCCGCCCAGACGGACTTTCCACATTTGCTGTCCGCTCTTTGCTTGCCAGCAGACGGCAATGCCAGTGTCATTGACCGCGAAAATGTACCCGTCATGAATGAGCATTGATTGCTCGTAGCATTTTTCTGCGTTCTTCCATGCGATGCCCGAACCGTCACCGCGAATTGCAATGGTCTCCTTCTTTGGATATCCACCGCTGGCATAGACCAAATCGTCATCCCAAATCAGCGTCCCACACGTAGCGTTTGTTGTTCCCGGAACACTCCATAACTCATTGCCCGTTTTCGGATCGTAACTGGCCACTCGGTCGGCGCCACTGATCAACAGCTGGTCGCGCCCGGAGACCCTTCCAACCACAGGTGATGAGTAACTAACAAACGCTCGCCTCGGAGTCTGCCAGCGTTTCTCCCCGTTGCTGCGGTTAAACGCCGCCAGATAGCCACCTGATTCAAACTCGGACGCAACGATGATGAGGTCTCGATAAAGTAACGGCGAGGGTGCATATCCGTACCGGTATTTCTTCGGTCGGTAGTCACCAGCCTTTCTCTCCCAGACGATCTCTCCTTCGAAATCGAGCGCGGCCAACTGCACCGAGTCATGGTTGCAGAAGGTGACGAAAATGTGCTGTCCGTCGGTCGCGGCCGTTGGTGTCGCGTGAGTGTTCTTGGCATGAATCCGATTTGGAAAACCGCCCTGGTTGACGGCTGTCTTCCAAAGTTGCTTTCCGGTGGTGCGGTTGTAGCACAATACGTATTGCACTTGTGCCTGTTTGTCGGCCGTTGTCAGAACAACGAAATTGTCTTGCACGATGGGAGAAGAATGGCCGCGTCCGGGGATAGTTGTCTTCCAAATGACGTTGGTCGATTCGTCCCATCGTGTAGGAGGCCGCTCCAAACTTCCTGCGATACCGTCAAACGATGGGCCTCGCCACCACGGCCAGGCGTCGGCCGCAAGAACGTCGCGACTGGCCAACAACAACAACGCGGTCGTGACAACAGTGATCCATCGGTTGCAGTTCATTGTTCATCCTCGTGTCTTGGGTGGAGTCAATTCGGCTTCTTCTTCCGTTTTCTCGGATTCACATTCACGCCAGGTTTGGTTTTTCCTGCCAAGTATAACATTCGTCGTTTGACTTGGTCGTTGGTCGCGTTCACCTTTATCCCGGCAACGTTCAGTTGGAAACTTGGCGAGCGATCTTGCAGGAAGACCGCCGAGTTGAGGGCGATAGCAGCTACGACTGGTGAGGTGGTTTCGCTGAGGATTCGTCGCAGTGCCGGCCGAGGATCTTCGCCTGTAACGATCGCCAGGAACTCGGCCGCGCGGAGCTGGACCAGATGTTCCGTGTCGTCTGATAGTTTGCGAATCTCCGCCGCTAACGGTGCCGCACGCTTACCGAAACAGCTGCAGGCGACCACTGCCCAGTAGCGTTCCCAGCGGTCCGACGACTGAAGTGATTGTTGCAGTTGGTGCCGGGCAGCGGGGAAGTCTAGTACCGCTAGATCGGCTACGTCGACAAGTCGCGAAATCTGTTTGCGGTGTTGCTGTCCGTACTCCGCTCCGGCTGGCAGAATCTCGTCGACCAAGAAGCTCTCTGGATAGAAGCTCAAGTCGGGTAGGTCTTTGACGATCTGCTGAAGCCGAGTACGCAATTGAAGCAATACATCGCGGTACTTCGGATCGTTGCCCAGGTTATTGACTTCGTGTGGATCTGCTTCCACGTCATAGAGTGCTTCGGCGGGGCGAGGTTGAAAAAACTGCGCCTGAACATTGTTCAGCTTTCCCATGCGATACATGTCTCGCCACTCCGAGTAGGCCAACATGATGTAGCGGTAGTTATTTTGAAGTCCGTCCGGATAGAACGAGTGGTAGTTGCGTATGTACTTAAAACGACCTTTACGTAACGATCGGCAGACATCATATTTTTCATCAAAACGGTCGGCGTGCCCAAACGCCTCGTCACGGGCATCAATTTCCGCTCGGTCGACGCCCTTTCCCAGGAACGCCTTGCCATCCATTGTCTCAGGAACTTTGACTCCAGCGATGTTTAGAACGGTTGGTCCAAAGTCGATGAATTGCACGAAACCGTCGGTCCGATTTCCCGCCGTCCAAGGTGCAAGGTGCTTCCAGTTTTTGGGAGTATAGACCACGAGGGGAACGTGAAGCCCCGATTCGTAAACGTATCCTTTGCTGCGCGGAAGGACACCGCCGTGGTCGCCAAAATAGAAGATGAATGTGTCGTCAAGTAGATTGTCTTCTTTCAACTTGCCAATGATGTCGGCCACATTTTCGTCCACGGCCCGCATCCGGTCATGGTACCGAGCATACGTGTAGCGAAACAGGGGCGTATCGGGATGGTAGTCGGCAAGCTTGATATCCTCAGGATTTGTCGTCAGCGAATCGTAGTTGATTTGCGCACGGCGAAAGTGCAGCGAACTCTCATGCGACAGCGTCGTCGTTTGCATATGAAAAAACGGCGTCGTACTGGTCGGACGATTACGCCAAGAGGCTTTGCCCGATGACGCGTCCCACACTTTGCCCTCGACGACGTTGTAGTCCTTCTTCGACCTGTTCGTTGTGTAGTATCCCGCGTCCCTCAGGTATGCCGGAAACATTTTCCCGCCGCCAGGCAATTTGGCCACACTCGTCTTGCGGTGATATTGAAAACCGACTCTCGGCGCATAACAGCCCGTCATCAGTGTCGTTCTGGCTACCGAACAGACCGGCGCGCATGAAAACGCGTGATTGAACGTGATGCCTTGTGCCGCTAAATCCTCGATGGCCGGCGTGACTCCTAATGGGGCACCGTAAAGGCGCAGGTAGTGGATCGAGTTGTCCTCAGAGAGTATCCAGACGACATTCGGACGCTCGGCAGCCAACGATTTGTCGTCAACGACCGAAAACGCAAAAACAAGCAAACCGAAAAGTAGAAAACGTCGCATTGAATTGGTTCTCACGAATTAGCAGCACACACCGTATCTGTCGTTGTTAAGCACTCGATGTGCTTCACTAATCTCTCTGAATCAACGTGCAAAGCGAATAGGGCACGCCATTAATCTGAAACTGGAGTTCACCGTAATGGGCGAGGTGTCCATCCTTCGGTAAGTCGATTTCTGCGATGTACTTATCCCGATACATTCTCAGCGGTTCCGAATTCCATTCTGATTTACGAAAGTCCTTGGTATCTGAATGAGCGGTCCACAGTCTTGAGGCAATGGGCTTCTCGGAAGTAGACACAAGAAACTGAATCGTGTTTCCGTTGGCGACTCGAGTCCAAGTCAATTTCGGAAGTGGAGTTTCACTTGCCACATGTTGGAAGAACCCGGCGACTGTTGATAGCGCAAGTTCGATTCCACCGTTGAGGCCATGTCCCGCGTTGGGAACCTGAAGAACGTACTTGGGACCGACCAGATCAGGCCAGTACAACCGCATTGCGTCCACCACCCAATACGGGTCGTTCGTGCCGTTCACCATCAATTTTGGTAGTCCGAGTTGCTTGCGGTAAGTGTAGGGATCCATCATTCGTCGCAGTTGAGCCTCGCGAGGCGATTCGTCACCTTCCACGATCAGACCCTTGCTTGTGTAGTCAATAATCTGCTCGCTGTACTTGCCCCAAGAATCCAATTGGTGCTTCATTTGTGGGCGAAAATTCAACACGTCGATCACAATCGGGGCGGTGCCAACAATTCGTTTGTCGGCAACCGGAGTCAGCCAACTCGTCCAACCTCGTTTCGAGGCGCCCGTAATCACAAACCCTTTAACCTCGGTCTTCCACTCATTCTTGGCAAGTTCTTCGATTGCGTCCATTGCCCTGCTGGCGCTCTTGACCATCGGGAACAACAACGGCCAGGTTTCATCACCCGTTTTTAGGTACTGCAACCAGGTCTCGGTAATCAAGTCATCCTCTCGCCGCCCGCCGAACAGAGGTTGGTTTGGTACTTGATGGATCGTCGCGACTCGGGCGCTGCACAACTGCGCTAACGCTAATCCCCGTTCGAGATCTTCACGGTCTGGACGTCGTCCATTACTGCCACCTGTCACAAAGAGAAGGACGTGATTTTTATGCGTTAGTTGTTTCGGTTCATACACAAACAACGCGTGTTTCCAGACGATGCCTTGCCACTTTTGCGATGTTAGATCCATATCGTAGATCGTTCCCCCGCCAACGTCTTGACGCTCATTGAGCTTCCAGGCGAAAACCTTGTCTTCCTGTTTCAAGTAGCGAAACAACGCTTGTGGCACATCGCTGTCGGCATTTTGGGCAACGGCATTGCCAATCATGAGGCCGATTACGCATGTGCCTATTAGGAACGACCGAATGCGTTGATTCATGGATTCTCCTAGTGGTCAAACGGTGAGGCGATCGACGGGTCCGTCCGAAACATCGAACCATCAAGGTTCGACGTTTGCCGGCGGATACGACACAACCAGAGATGGTTATTCGGTCGTGATTTCGATGCGGCTGATGTAAATGGAAAGCGAATCGAATGACGTTCCCGCGATGGTTCGTTCTTAACCCGGTCGGCGCTGCGAGTCAACTACTAACCGGTCGGTCGGTAGGAATGTTCACCCGTCCGGTAATCGCGTGCCGACATCGCCAACTATTATTGTCAACGATTGCGGCCCCCCGGCTTGTCTGCAGAGCCAACAAACCTTGCCTTCGTTACGTCTCTTGCTGATAATGTCGTTCACCCACCTTACCCTGCCTTCCTTGGAAAACTCATGAGCTTTCACTCCAACGCCATTGCCTCGGCACGGACCCCGCATCTGGCAATGGTAGTCTGCCTTTTTTTTGGATCCGCATCGTCAGGCGAGGAGCGTTTGACGTATGAGGAACACATTCGCCCGATTTTTCGAGTCCATTGTTTTGATTGTCACGGGGCCAGCGAGGAGATTGAGGGTGAGCTGGACCTGCGGCTCGTTCGTCTCATGAAATCGGGCGGTGAATCTGGTCCGGCCATTTTGCCTGGATCTGCCGACGAGAGTCTCTTCCTGCAGCGGATTCGCGCCGGCGAAATGCCTCCAAAGGGAGAAGTGAGCGAAGATGAAATCGCCATCTTGGAGCGTTGGATTAACGCCGGCGCCATAACGTCCCGTGCAGAGCCCGATCAGATTGCGTCAGGATTGGGAATCACCCTTGAGGAACGGCAGTTCTGGGCATTTCAGCCGGTCCAGCGACCGGTTCCACCGGATGTGGCCGAGCGCGGCACGATCAACAATCCGATCGATGCATTTCTGTTGGCTCGCATGCCAATCGGGCTTGCTTTCTCGTCGGTCGCCGATCGTGCCACGTTGGTCAAACGTCTCTATCTCGATCTGTGGGGTTTGCCACCTACGCCCGAGGAAATGGATCACTGGCTGTCAGAGCAAGAGGGCTGGTACGAGCGGTTGATCGATGAATTACTTGAATCACCCCGTTATGGCGAACGCTGGGGGCGGCATTGGTTGGACATCGCTGGCTACGCTGATTCGGAAGGATACACGGTAGCGGATGCCGATCGCCCCTGGGCTTGGAAGTACCGAGATTACGTCGTGCGAGCGATAAATTCAGACAAGCCAATCGATCGTTTTATTGTCGAGCAATTGGCGGGTGATGATCTGGTTGGTGGACGATCGGGTGACCTAACGGCGGAACAAATCGAGCTGTTCACCGCGACGGGATTCTTGCGAATGGCAGCCGACGGCACGGGTAGTGGTGCCAACACACCTGAGGCCCGCAACCAAGTGGTCACCGACACCATTCGGATCGTCAGTTCATCATTATTATCGATAAGCATGGGGTGTGCTCAGTGTCACGATCATCGTTACGACCCGATACTCCAGTCGGACTACTACGCGATGCGAGCGATATTCGAACCAGCTTTGGATTGGCAAAAGTGGCAAGTGCCGTCGCAGCGGCGGGTGTCGTTGTACACGGTGGCGGATCGCAAACGGGCTTCCGAAATTGAGTCTGAAGCTCAGAAAGTCGCCGCGGAAAGGGCTGCGAAGCAGGCCGAGTTTATGAAACAAGCCTTAGAAAAAGAGTTAGAAAAGTATGAGGCTCCCTTAAAGGAGACACTGCGGGCCGCATATCAGACGGTGGCGGACAAGCGATCGGATAGACAGAAATCGCTACTCAAACAATACCCTAGCGTTAACATCAACCCAGGTGTGTTGTATCAGTATCTTCCCAAGGCGGCAGAGGAGCTTAAGAGCTTCGACACGAAGATCGCCGACATCCGAGCAAAGAAGCCAGTTGAGGAATTCTTGCGTGCCCTCGTGGAACCGACCGGACGCAATGTCGAGACTCGCCTTTTTCACCGCGGGGAATACAAGAACCCAAAACAGATCGTTGGTCCGGCAGCCCTGACGGTTGTGTCTCCGCTCGGCCACCCACAACAATTCGCACTCGACGATACAACGTTGCCGTCGACAGGACGGCGGTTGGCCTATGCGACATGGCTCACGAATGGAACACACCCGCTTGTGACAAGGAACTTGGTAAATCGATTTTGGATGCATCACTTTGGCCGCGGAATCGTTTCCACACCCGCCGAATTCGGCAAATTGGGAACGACTCCTTCGCACCCTGACTTGCTTGATTGGCTTGCATCGGAGTTCACCGCAAGCGGTTGGAGCCTCAAACAGTTTCATCGGTTAATCCTGACCTCTGCCGCGTGGCGCCAATCGGCCCGCACCGATTCCAAACAACTGAGTTTAGATCGGTCGAATCAGTTTTACGCGAGATGGTCGTTAAGACGTTTGGAAGCCGAAGTCGTCCGGGATCGCACGCTGGCTGTTGGCGGCCAGTTGGACTTCACCATTGGTGGGCCGCCCGTTGGCATAAAGTCAGATGATTCGGGGCAAGTTGTCGTCAACGGAAATTCAAGGCGTCGCAGTTTGTACGTGCGAGTTCGTCGCAGTCAACCAGTCGCCATGTTGCAGGTTTTTGATGCGCCTGTGATGGAAGTCAATTGTGAGAAGCGTTCTTCATCGACGGTTGCCACTCAGTCGTTGATGTTGATGAACAGTCAGTTCATTTTGGACCGGGCCGCCGACCTTGCCACGGCGGCAGCGGCGCACCCAGTTGACCTCGACGACCCTCTGTTGGCGAGTTTGCCTCGGCTGCCCGTGGTTGCGTCATCCGCCTGGCATTATGGACACGGTGGTTTTGATCCCGCCAAAGGTACTCGATTCACACCCTTGCCTCACTGGACTGAAAGTGCCTGGCAGGGTGGGCCAGAGCTCCCTGATCCGAAACTTAATTGGGTGATTGTGAACGCTCAAGGTGGCCATACTGGCGACGGGGAAGATCTCTCCTCGATACGCCGTTTTGTCGCGCCGGCAGCCGGAAGAGTCACAGTAACGGGCCAGTTAAGTCATGGCAGCGAGAATGGTGACGGCGTCCAGGGACGCGTGATTTTCGGTCGCCAGGTCTTGGGTAAATGGGTAGCATTTCACGGCACTACCGAGACCAGACCTGCCGTATTCGATGTGGGCGCTGGCGAGGCGATAGACTTCTTGGTAGATCGCCGAAATACCGTGACGTCCGATTCGTACACTTGGGCGGTGAAAATCCACTGGAAAGGCGCCGACGGTAGCGAGCTTACGTTTGATTCGACGTCAGATTTCCGCGGCCCGAACGACGAAGTCGACGCATTGCCAGCGAAGATGATTCGCGTCTGGCAATTGGCGCTGTGCCGCCGTCCCTCTCCAGATGAACTTCTGAGCGTTGTCGATTTTGCCTCGAAACAGCTGGCATACTTGGATGGACATAGGGACAGATTGCCGAAAGACGTTTCGCCCGTGCGACAAGTCCTAGTCAATCTGGCTCAAGTTCTGATAACATCGAACGAGTTTCTATATGTCGACTAGATACAACGAAGATTCTCCTCCGCTCGGCTCGGCAGCTCAGCACGGTCAATCGCGACCAGCCGAAATCTCGCGGCGCAGTTTCCTGCAGCACAACGCGATGGGCCTGGGCACAGTGGCATTGGCATGTCTGTTGCGGGAAGAGCAATTGCTTGCCAAGCCGAAAGTGATTGCATTCGACCCGTCGCAAGTTAATCTTAAGCCGAAATCGCCTCCCAGCAAAGCAACCGCAAGTGCCATGATTTCACTGTTTCAGCACGGTGGTCCGTCGCATATGGATCTGACCGATCCGAAGCCAGAACTTAGTAAACGACACAATCAAGAATACTCCGGTGACGTTGCTTACAGCTTTATTAATGAAGCCAGCAAGAAACTGTTGGGAAGTCAATGGAAATTCTCTCCACGCGGTGAGTGCGGCACGCAGTTTTCAGAACTCTTGCCTCATATATCGGAAGTGGCCGATGACATCTGTTTGTTGCGGGGTATGCACACTGGCGCCAACGGGCACGAAGTTTCGATTCGCTACTTTCATGGCGGCATCCCAGGCGTGCTCGGGCGACCTCATTTGGCGAGTTGGTTATTGTACGCGTTGGGATCAGAGTCGCAGGACTTGCCGTCCTACCTAGTATTGACTGACCCAGGCGGTCACCCAGTGGACGGAGTAAATAACTGGTCAAACGGGTTCATGCCTCCACTCTTCCAAGGCACGGTTTTGCGGCCGGTGGAACCAAGAATCTTAAATCTTGATCCACCACCCCACTTGCAGGGCACGCTACAGCAGCAGAACTTGGCTCTTTTGGACCAATTGAATCGAAAGCACCTGGCACAGCATGCTGGCGAAGCGGATCTGAATGCTCGCATCGCCAGCTATGAGTTGGCGGCAAGAATGCAAACGGCGGCCCGCGAGGCGTTGGATGTCAGTCGGGAAACTGCCGCCACTCACCGGCTTTATGGTCTTGATGATCCCGCCACTAAAGAATACGGAACTCGCTGCCTTATCGCTCGCCGTTTGGTTGAGAGGGGCGTCAGATTCGTACAGCTGTTCTTGAACGGTCAACCGTGGGACAACCACAGCAGCATCAAGACCACCTTGCCAGCAGTGTGCAAACGCACCGATCAGCCCGCCGCTGCGCTAGTCAAAGATCTCAAACAACGCGGAATGCTAGACTCCACGATCGTGCATTGGGGAGGTGAGATCGGACGTCTCCCGGTGACCCAGGACCATGGCGCTTCTGAAAAGGCTGGTCGCGATCACAACGGCCAGGGGTTCAGTATCTGGTTAGCAGGTGGGGGTTTTCAGCCCGGGATGTCCTACGGAGCGACCGATGAATTTGGTCATCGAGCGGTCGATGGAATCGTGACGCCTAACGATTTTCAAGCAACGATCATGCACCTATTCGGATTGGACCAATCACAATTGGTTTACGTCCACAATGGTCAAGAACAGATCATCACCAACGGTCGATCGTCGCGTGTGGTCAAGGAAATCTTGCAATAGCGTTTTTCCGTCGTGTCAAAATAGCGAGTTATTTTCATGATGTCACATCGTCGATCGTCTGGGTTGTGGACATGTTTGTTGTTGTCCGTCGTTTCACCACTGGCCGCTGAAGAGCTCTTTCAAGCCAAACCACTGACGAAGGCCGGCCAGTTTACCGAGGGGATTGAAGGACCGGCGTGCGATGCCGCTGGCAACATCTACGCGGTCAACTTCGCCAAGCAGCAAACGATCGGTGTTGTCACGAGGGCCGGCCAAGGGCGACAATTCGTCACATTGCCAGGTAAGAGTGTCGGTAATGGAATTCGCTTTGACCGTCAGGGCAGAATGTTGGTCGCCGACTACGTCGGGCACAACGTGCTTCGAATCGACATGAAGACTCGCAAGATCGAGGTCTTTGCGCATCGCGCCGAAATGAACCAGCCAAACGACTTGGCAATTGGCCCCGACGACACGTTGTACGCGAGCGATCCCAACTGGGGCGAAGGGACTGGTCAACTGTGGAGAATCTCATCCGACGGTCGTGTAACACGATTGGCCAAGGCGATGGGAACGACCAATGGGATCGAAGTCAGTCCCGACGGGAAACGACTTTATGTCAACGAATCGGTTCAACGCAACATCTGGAGTTTTGATTTGACTGCGGAAGGGATTTTCAACAAGCAGCTGTTGAAGCGGTTTTCGGACCATGGATTTGACGGCATGCGATGCGATGTCAAAGGCAATCTCTATGTCACCCGGTACGGTAAAGGGACGGTGGTCAAACTTTCGCCAGAGGGTAAGATCTTACAGGAGATCGATGTACTGGGTGCCAAGCCTTCCAACATTTGTTTCGGAGGTCCCGACGGCAAGACCGCCTACGTAACGGAAGTTGAACATCAGCGTTTGGTGCAGTTCCGGGTGGATCACCCTGGCGTTTCCTGGGCTCGGTTCCAGCGAGTGCCCCAGTAGACGGCGTTCGCTACCTTGAGGAGTATCCGTTGACCGCTGCTGAAATTCCGCTGATTGCGACGACTGCGTTCGGATTGGAGGCCATCGTAAAACGCGAACTGTTGGCGCTGGGATACGAGGGACACGTTGTAGGCCCGGGCCGCATCGAATTCACCGGTGGACACGAATCGATCTGCCGATCGAACCTCTGGCTGAGAACGGCAGATCGAGTGCTCGTTCGTGTCGCTAGGTTTCCGGCGTCCGATTTCGAGGCGTTGTTCGAGGGCACGAAGGCTCTGTCATGGGATCGTTGGATACCTGCTGATGGACAATTTCCTGTCGTCGGTCGATCGATTCGATCGCAGTTGTCGAGTGTGCCAGCTTGTCAACGCGCGGTAAAGCGTGCGATCGTCGATCAGCTCTTTTCGGCTCACGGTGTGACGGAGTTACCAGAGACGACCGGAGATTTTAAGGTCGAGATCGCATTGCTCGATGATGTGGCGACCTTGACAATTGACACAACGGGGCCCAGCTTGCACAAGCGAGCGTATCGTCAATCAGCGGCCATAGCACCACTCAAAGAAACGTTGGCGGCCGCATTGGTGACACTCAGTTTTTGGCGCGCGGAACGCCCGCTGCTCGATCCGTTTTGCGGAAGCGGGACGATTCCAATCGAAGCGGCCATGATCGGTCGCAATATTGCCCCAGGGTCTCTACGATCGTTTGCCAGTGAATCCTGGCCCAACATCACAACTCAGGTTTGGCAGGCGGCCCGCGAAGAGGCTCGCGATTTGGTACGCGAACCGTTCGAGGAGCGTTTGGTAGGTACGGATATCGACAAGCGAGTTCTGCAGTATGCTCGCACGAATGCCGAGCGAGCTGGCGTGGCCGATTTGATTCACTTTCAGGATCGCGACTTTCGCGATCTCTCCAGCAAACGTCAATACGGTTGTGTGATCACCAATCCGCCGTACGGTGAAAGGATGGGTGACCATCGCGAACACGCCCCGCTGTACGGTTCGATGCCCGAGGTACTGCGGCGACTACCGACTTGGTCGCACTTTGTGTTTACGTCGTATCCGGGTTTCGAACAACTCATCCAGCTCAAGGCCGATCGTCGCCGCAAACTTTACAACGGTCGCATTGAGTGCACCTACTTTCAATTTCACGGACCGCGCCCGGATGGAAGACCGAGCGGTGCAGACGAAGCGGAGGAATCGGATGTTGGGGCAACGGATGCTCCAGAGAAACACGTTCTCGCTGCGGAATCAACGGAGCCGAGTTTAGCACCGTCACCACGGTCCCCTCGGCAGAAACGCGATATCCAACCGGTGTTTGGTGGCTTGAGCGACAAAGCACATGAACAGGCGGAACTGTTTCGACGGCGATTGACGAAGAGGGCCCGACATTTTCGGCGTTGGCCCAGCAAACAGGACATTCACTGTTTCCGACTGTATGAACGCGATGTCCCCGAGATCCCGTTGGTGGTCGACCGATTGGAGGATCACCTGCACATCACAGAGTACGAGCGGCCACACGACCGAGACCGCGCTCAGCACGCAGATTGGTTGGATTTAATGTGTCGCGCTGCAGGAGAGGCACTGGATGTCGCCAAGACCAAGATCGTTATCAAACGACGGCAGCGGCAACGCGGTTCGCTTCAACACGATCGACTCAGTGACGTCGGGCATGAGCTTGAGGTTCGAGAAGGTGGATTGCGCTTCGTGTTGAACCTCTCGGACTACGTCGATACCGGTTTGTTTTTGGACCATCGGATCACAAGATCGATGGTCCGCGACGAAGTTCTGAAACGACGTTTCCTCAACCTTTTTGCCTATACCGGTTCATTTACGGTATATGCGGCCGACGGCGCGGCAAGTCACACGACGACCGTCGACACGTCGCGCACCTATCTAAACTGGGCGAAGCGCAATCTCGCTTTGAATCGTCTTGATGGAGTCCAGCACGAGTTTGTGCGAAATGAAGCGAGACAGTATTTGCGTGAAACTCCGGAGACGGTGAAATTTGATGTTGTTGTGGCCGACGCTCCAACGTTTTCCAACCGAAAAGGAGAGGAAAACGATTGGACTGTACAAGATCATCACGTTGAACTCTTGCAGTTGATCGGAACTCATTTGGATGGCGGAGGCATTGTCTATTTCTCGACGAACTTCCGGCGATTCAAATTGGACGAAGCGGCACTGGTCGAGTATTCGATCCGGGAAATATCGGCGCAAACCGTTCCGCCCGATTTTCGCAACCGTCGCATTCACCGCTGCTGGCGAATGTGTAAAGTCGAATGACGGGCCAGCACATGTGACACTGGTTCGCCGGACAATCTGTGGCGATGGATCTGCCAGTGATCAAGTCTGGCAGTTTCAACGACGCGACAAACCGCTTCAAGTTGATCTATTTTCATGAAGAAGATGTCGGCGAATGGGAATTAGGCGCACCCAAAATCGACCCGGCCTCGACTGATATTAGGCGACTTTCGCCCCGCACTCGCCTTCCAACAAGATGAACTGTTCGAATAGCACAGCGAATGACTGAATAACAGTATTATGGAATGTCGAATTTGCGTATAATAATCGCGTGCGGGTTCGTCTCCCGTACTCCCCGCCTAAACTCGCCCTCCCTTGAGAATTGATATGCTCTCCATCCTCGGCAAACCAAGGGCACTTTGTGACGGAGTGAATCGCCGTGAATTCCTCACGATCGGCTCGTTGGCGATGGGAGGCCTGACACTTCCGAGCTTGCTGCAGGCTGAAGCACAGGCCGGGATCCGCAGTTCTCATAAGGCCATCATCATGATCTACATGGTTGGTGCTCCATCGCACCAGGACATGTACGATTTGAAAATGGACGCACCATCCGAGATTCGTGGCGAGTTTCGTCCGATTGCATCGTCGGTTCCAGGCATCCAAATTTGCGAACACATGCCGTGCATCAGCAGAATCATGGACAAAGTGGTTCCATTGCGGTCCGTTCACGGCTCACCCAACGGGGCCCATGACTCGTTCATCTGCTACACCGGTCGCACCACGGCGAATCAACCACCGGGTGGTTGGCCATCGGTGGGCTCGGTGGTATCCAAAATGCGGGGTTCCACGACGGCTGGCATGCCGCCATTCGTTGGGCTAGCGCCGAACGCCGGTCATCCACCTTATGGCTCGCCGGGTCATCCCGGTTTTCTCGGTATTGGCCACGCGGCGTTTCGCCCTTCGGGACCAGCTCAGAAGGACATGGTGTTGCAGGGCATCTCGGAGGACCGCTTGAAGGATCGCCGTACGTTGCTGGGGAGTTTCGATCGACTGCGTCGCGACCTTGACTCTAGCGGCGCGATGAAAGGCATGGACGAGATCACGAGCCAAGCCATTAGTATTTTGACCTCCAGTCGTCTCGCCGAAGCGTTGGATGTAAGCCGTGAGCCAAAGCACGTCCGTGACCTTTACGGTAAAGGCGATCCGAAGAACTATGGAGACGGCGCACCGCGAAATCTCGAGCACTTCCTCGTCGCTCGTCGATTAGTGGAGGCCGGTGCTCGAGTGGTAACGTTGAACTTTGGTCGTTGGGATTTTCACAGCAACAACTTCGCTGGCCTGCGCGACACACACTTGCCTCTATTCGACCAAGGGTTGGCGGCGCTGATTCAGGATCTCCACGACCGAGGGATGGCGGATGATGTGTCCGTTGTGGCTTGGGGCGAATTTGGTAGGACGCCCCGTATCAATAATAATGCCGGTCGTGATCATTGGCCTCAGGTCGGTGGCGGACTCGTTGCCGGCGGAGGAATCAGGACCGGACATGTGGTCGGTGCAACGGATCGGTTGGGCGGCAAAATCGAAGACCGCCCCATTCATTTCGGTGAAGTACTCGCCACGCTGTACCACCAAATGGGAATCAACCCGCAAGCGACAACTCTGCCCGACCTATCAGGCAGGCCACAATACCTGGTGGATGGTTTCCGCACGATGCCCGAACTGATCTGACCGACTTGCCACATCAGTTGTTCGTCAGGGCCCATCGAACCAATTCAGTCATCTTTGGCGTCTTCCCTTGCCACAGTATCGCAACTCGGAAGATTCGGCTCGCCATAAATACAATGCCGATCGTCGATACGATCATCAGCGCCAGGGCCAACACCGTCTGCCATAGTGGGATGGGCGTATCGGTAGAGAGTCGCAGTACCATCATCAATGGTGTCGCTGGCGGGAAGAAAGACATGGTGGTTGCCACCACTCCATTCGGCTCACGCAGCGTCGGCATCCAAACGAACATTGGAGTGACCATGGTCAACCAAATCGGCATCAACATGCCTTGGGCTTCCTTCAGTTGCCGAACAGAGGCTCCGACGGCCATGAAAAGTGAGCTAAAGAATAGAACGGCCAAAATCTGAAAAGCGGCAAACCAGGGAAGAACATCCATTGGGATAAGGTCTTGCCAACCTTGGCTGCTGACCAGTGTGTAGCCTCCAATCAAGTAGATCGCAAAGATACTGAGTGAACCGGTGACGTTTCCCAATAGCTTTCCTGCCATGATCTGGAACGGATTGGCCGCACCCAGTAGTACTTCGGCAATTCGTTCTGTTTTTTCTTCCAACACGCTCTCCAGCATCGGTTGAGCGGTCAACATGACGATCATAAACATGAACATCATCATCCCGAAGGGCACCATCAGGGCAACAATGACGTCCTTTTCTTCTCCGGATTCGATTTCCCCGGTCTCCGTTTGATCGAAGAGGTGCATGCCCTTCACTGCTACCGGAATCGACGCTTTTTGCACCACGTCGGGATCGATGCCGGCTTCCTTGAGTCGCCGAACCTGAAGCAGCGCATTCAGCGTGCGGTCGAGCCACCGTCGCGAAGAGGAAAAAGGAGATTCGGCGGAGTAGTAGAGTACCGAGGAGCCGGTTGCGTCATCGAGAATACTGGCCGGTATCTCGACGAACGCGTCGATTTTCTCATCGCGCACGTCTTGGGAAAGTTCTAGTCGACGTTGATCGGACAATTCGCTGCTATCGAGCTCGACGAGCTTGATGTGAGGTTGTTTGTCTTCCGCTTCGTCACCCATCTCGTCGATGGCTTTGTTGTATGTACCGACGGCTATCTGCAGCTGAGAAAACAGTTCTCCCGTGGAATCGAAAACTGCGATCTCTTTGTCATTTTCCTTGGAGAACTTCTCCGACATGGTTGTGAACAGCAAGCTTCCGAACATGAAAATGGGCATGATGGCGATCGAGATAATAAAGGCTTTGGTCGCGACCATGGCCATATATTCACGCCGAGCGATTGTCAAAATCTTTCTCATGGGTCCACGCTCTCTTTCGCCGCATCGTCGTTGTTCAGAGACGTTGCCCATTTCTCTCGGCGGTCGGGCCGAACGATGCTCACAAAAATGTCGTGTAGGCTCGGCCTCACGACCTCGAATTGTTCGATAGAACAGGTTGATGCTAGCTGCTGAAGCAGTTGTTCGCCGGTGCAGTCGTCGCCGAGAGTCAATTCAAATCGGTTCCCAGACAACGCCTTGGATTCGATAATACCGTGGGGTAACGAGAGTGGAGGCGAGTGCTCGGCCAGTCGTAAGGAGACACTATTCATTGGGTAAGTGGATTGAATTTGCTCCAGTGTTCCGTTGAGTATTTTCCGTCCTTCAAAGAACATGAAAATCGTGTCACAAAGCCGTTCCGCCATATCCATGTCGTGGGTAGAAAAGATGATCGTGGTCCCGTTCGCACGCAGGTCCAGGATCACGTCACGAATTACTTCCATATTGACGGGATCCAATCCACTGAATGGCTCGTCCAGGATCAACAGTTTGGGTTTTGCAATCGCTGCGACGATGAACTGTATCTTCTGCGCCATTCCTTTCGACAAGGCGTCGACCCGTTTGTGGGCCCACTCGCTCGCTTCGAGTTTTTCCAGCCACATGTCGATCTCTTTACGGCATTTTCGGTAACCCTTCAAGCTGGCATAGAACGAGATCACGTCTCGAACTTTCATCCGCTTGTACAAGCCGCGTTCTTCCGGAAGGTAGCCCAGCCGGTCATCGGCGGTCGCGCCGGTGGTTTGCCCCAGTACCGTGACGGTACCGTCATCGGGATCAAAGATCCGCAAGATCATGCGAATCGTGGTGGTCTTGCCAGATCCATTCGGACCGATGAACCCATAGATTGCTTGTTCCGGTACCTGCAGATCAATGTTGTCGACTGCAACTTTTTTACGAAATCGCTTGGTTACTCCCGATAGTTCTACGATTTTCATCTGCGTTGCCGCTTCCGTCGTTCTTGGTCCACTATTTTCACCATTGGCCTATTCGGAGTTACCTATCGATTATTGCTTCAAGTCGGTTCGGATCAAGGAGTCGTGTGTGGCACTTGTGGCACTGGCTCCGCCAGTGTCTTGCGAACTTCACGCGCTAACGTCGGGCCTTGTCCGATACTTCGTGTGATTCCTTCGTATGATTTTGGAAGACCCGAGGCTAGCGCCTTCGGCTCAAATCCGCATTGCCTTACAACGACGCCGGACAATGTGTGGCACTGGCTTTGCCAGTGTGGCATCATGCAAAATTCGTCGGATCGTTCGCGAAGCGTCGCGCGACATCGCGTTGAATTCGCCCAGAGTCGACTAGTCTTCGCAGCGATTCGTCCATGGTAATCATGCCATCGTGTCTTCCGGTGACGATTGCATTATCAATGGACTCCACTCGGCCTTGACGCATCGCGCTGGCGACCGGACTCGTATTATAGAGAATCTCTAATGCCAGTTCGCGTTTCGACGTTGGATCGGCGCTTGGTATTAACTGTTGGCTGACCACGGCCCGCAGACTCAACGCAAGCTGCGACAAGACGGCCTCCTGTAATTGCTTTGGGAAAATATCGGCGATTCGCGAAATAGCTCCCTTGGCATCCCGAGTGTGGAGCGTTGAGAAAACCAAGTGTCCGGTTTCCGCAGCCGTGATCGCCCAGCGGGCCGTATCTTGATCGCGAATCTCGCCCACGAGGATGACATCGGGGTCCTGTCGCAATCCGTACTTGAGTCCATCGGCAAACGAGTCGACGTCTCGTCCTACCTCACGCTGGGTCACCAGAGAATGAGGGTTGGGACCGAATCGGTACTCGATCGGTTCTTCCAGCGTGAGGATTCGTTTACCGCCAGCATTGTGCATCCGGTCCAAGATCATGGCAAGGGTGGTCGACTTTCCCGATCCTGTCACGCCGGAAACCAACACTAACCCATCGCGAAAGTTGGCTAGTTGATCCGCTACATGCATCGGAAACCCAGCCCAATCGAGATCGGGAATCTCTGTCGGGATGAGCCGGAAACAGGCGCCGACCCCGCGATCGCCAAGGAATCCGTTCACGCGAAAGCGATGAGTGCCATGTGTCAATGGCAACTCGATGGATCGATCAACGTTCTTCTGCGTACCGAACTGCTGCCACGCATCTTGCGGCAGTACGGCTTGGATCCAAGTTGACAAGTTCTCGTCCGATACACGCTCTCTCTGTAAGGCGACGAGCTCACCTTCAATCCGCAAATGAGGAGCGCAACAGGCGGTGAGGTGGAGGTCCGAAGCGCCGCGCGAAACGGCTTCGGATAGCCATGTGAGGATAGGATTCGAACCGTTAAAGTCACTCTCTTGCATTAAAAATCTCGGAGCTAGGGTTGTTTTCGCAGTTGTTGAATTCTTGCTACGATACAATTTAACAGACGGAGTACTAGAAAAGTTCCGCGGAAAAAGTATGGAAGACGCATCGCCACAACAGATACTCGCCCGCCTGCGAACTGTTGTCGACGGCTATAACTTACTGTTTGTCAGCGGCGCGATGGGTAAAATTAAGTCTGGAGAGGAGTTACAGCGAGCTCGTCATCGGTTACTCGATTTGATGCTGGATTACTTGCCAGCGGAAGTGGCCGACCGAACTACCGTCGTATTCGATGCGCCCAAGAGAGGTCGTGAGGAAGTTGTCTCGGAGTCATACCACGGTCGTATTCGCGTATTGTTCGCAGACCAGCACGCTGAAGCGGATGATCTTATTGAAGAGATCATTCGAAATCACCCTCAGCCTCGACGCTTGACGGTCGTCTCGGGCGATCAGCGATTGCGTCGGGCCGCACGGCGGAGGCGAGCGGACGACGTCGACAGTGAATCGTGGTGGACGCAGCTCGAAGCGGGAGTGCCTTTCGAAGGGGAAACCGACCGTCGCGATTCCGAAAAGGGAGACCTGGACCAAGACGACACGGATTGGTTTCAACTATTCACCGAGTAGATCAGGAATCCAAGTGCTTCTGGAAGAATTCCCGGGTCTTGCCCCACATCGATTTTGAAAGGACGTGCCCGGTTTTCGATTCGATGAAGTAGCTGAATTGGTCAGCAACGCCTTGCGATTGATACACCTCGGCGATTCTCTTGACTCCATCACGGACCTCCTCGATGGGAGATCCGCCGTCGTTCTCACCGAAGTTAAAATGTAAAGCACGCGGAGCAATGAGGGCAGCAATATCGGGAGTGTCACCAAATTCGTGCAAACCGGGCACGAAATTCGGGAAGCAATGGAGCAGCTTCGTGCGACGAATAGCCGCGTAGGTGGGCAGACAGCAATTGCCCACCAGGCATTTTAGCCGCGGTTCCCAAGGGCCCACCAGCCAAGTGTGGGTCGAGCCCATCGAGTGGCCATAACAACCGATCCGTTTGGCATCAACTTCATCCCGTGTGACCAAATAGTCGATTGCTCTCCGCATATCCAAGATATTTTTCCAGGCCATGCACTTACCATCGACGACGTAGCGTAGAAATTCGAATCGCTCGTATCCGCCACCCTTCAACTTGCCTTCTGGGTCCTGACGTTCTTCAAAACAGAGAGCGTCCGGGCAGAGGACGGTGTAGCCGAGTCTCGCCAATTCGACACCCGTGTGGTGCATTGGATTACCTGCCAGGCCTGCCGGCTCCGATTTCCCCAAATGCCACTGGCCGGCGTGCTGGTGCCAGATCGCGATTGCCGGGCCGGGTGACTGCGCCGATCGACCTCGCGGTTTCAAGAGGATGGCCGGAATGCGATCGTTCGGTTCCGCTTCATAGCTCAGCCACTCGATTTCGTATCCCTCGCGCTCTTCCGTTTTTTTGATCCGCGGTTTTAGATCGTGATTCTCCGGCCACTCGCCACCGAGGCAGCGGAGGAGCTGCTTGCGAAATTGTTGCGGCATGGTGTCGTCCTTCTTGGCATCGTTGGCCGAAACAGGGCTGTCTCGCTCTTGGTCAGTTCGGTCGGCTGATTCTAGTGCCAAAGTCGTTTTCGCTTGCAGCGCGGCGATGCTGATTGCGGTTGCAGCCGATCCGCGGAGGAATTCACGACGACTTTCCTGTGAGTCGGTGGATGTGGCGGGAATTGTGACGTCGTCTTCTGCCACATTCCGATTCGCAGTTGGCTTCATAATCTAGTTCCCTTGCTGGTGATCGTTGAGCCGATTCCAGTGCAACTTGACCACGTGCACGCGATTGTCACTTCCGTACTTTTCAACACCTGCCGGTTGCATCCATTCGGTAACAGTCACCCAAGTCTCATCTCGGTTGATCTTGACGACGCCAAAATTTCCAAGTCGCGCGCCTGCCTCAGGCACCAAAATCTTTTCTGTGCTGCGAATGATCTGCAATGCCTGCGGATCGACTCGAGCAATAAACAAGGGAGCGCGATGGCGAAATACATGATCGTTGTCTGCATCTTTCCGCGTGTAGACAAGGTATAAGCCGTCACGATGAGTAACCCAATGTTGCTGCGTGTTGTAATTGCCCAAGCTGGTTCCGTCGTCGAAGGTCCATTTTCTTGGTTTGGAGTAGTCGAGGCCATTGTCGCTTACGGCCGCATAACCTGCGTCGTCGTTCCGCATGGTGAGATAGTATCGGCCTTGGAACTTGGTCACGGACGGTTCGTACAAGCCGCGTTTCACCGCAATGGTCAGCTCATTTCCGTGCTCGATATACTCCATTTCTTCACCGTCAAAGCGGCAACGCAGCACTGTCGTGGCGTACTGTTTCTTCGATGGTTCTTTGAAATAAATGGGCAATAGGATCTCACCGTTGGGAAGATCGTATCGTTGGACCGAGCCTGCGCCTGCGTTCTTGAATCTTGCCGCGGACGGCATGGTCAACACCCGCCACTTGCCCCAGGAGTTCGTGGACGAGTTGAAGACGGCGAAAGCGGTTGCTCGTGGTCGAACATGCATCACACGGTTATCTTGGTAGACGACAGTATGTCCAATGCCCAGGAGTTTCCGAGTTTTGACGTGCCATTTTGGAGTGAAGTCGCAGATCGTCATTTCGCGGTTATCTCCAATCAACTGCCGGTCGAAATTTCGATTCTCGAGCGGTGGCGTCCACTGACCGTTTGCATCATTCAATGTTTGATTCAAGGCATAGAAAACATCGGACCCGCTCAAGAGTAGTTTTTGCATCGTCATTACAACGAGTGGCTGCTCTAGACGGTCCTTGTTCGGGACGATGCCAGCACGAGCATGCACCCAACACATTTTCCCATCGAATCCGCGGTGCGCCACTGTCCGCTCGATGCGGAACCAGAGATCTTTCGCTGAATCTGGGTCCTTCGTTAAGTGGAGGTACGCTTCTGCGTAGCGGAGACCCATGCGACGGTACGACGTGGCATCAAAGTGGACTTGGTCTCCTTTGTGGCTCAACCCGTCCGAGTCGACAAACGCTGTGTTGGCGATTTGGTTGGGCAAGCGACGTTGCGCCATGTCGACTTGCCGCTTGAAGTCATTCCATGGGCGCTCCTGAAACTGTCCCAACTGTCCGGCGATGAAAGGGATGTTCACCACCTGAAGTTCCGTGCGGAACCGATGGATCATGACATGCAACTTATTTTCATAGGATGCGGACAATCCCTCCTTAGCATCCGATTCACCTTGATGCCAGAGAATCCCTTTCAATGTGCCGTCTTTCATCGCGATCGCCGCACGATCCATCGCATCGTCCCACGGGTGCGATTTTGTCTGGCCGTGGTACCCGCCCGGTTCCCAACTCGCAATCGGAGAACCACCGGCGGCGCATGGAATCAGGCCAATCGTGATCTCAGGGTCCTCCGCAGCGATGCGAATTCCAAACGACTTACCCACTCCCACGCCGACAACTCCTGGTTTGTCAAAATGAAGTGGATCGACAGCGGGTGCCCATTTGCCCTGTTTCGTAAGCACGACGACACGCGGGTGCGGTTGGCGGTCCTCGTCCGTCACTTGGCCCCGTCCCGCCATGTTGGACTGGCCGACTAGCAGGAACATATGAAACTTCGATTTATCGGGTAGCGAGACTTCTTTCTGTTGGCCGTAAGCTGTCCGAGGGCAGAACGTCAGTAGGGAGATGGCGGTGACGGTCGCGCACGTCGTCAAGAGGCGAGAATTCACATTGAACCGCCCGAGAAGAAAACAAGATAGCATTCCAGGGCCTCGCGGTTTGAAGTTCATCTACGTCCTCGAATCGAGTAGAAGTGAAGCTGTTTGGGATTGTAGCAGTCCCGCACTTCGAAGAAGCCGAGTCTGATAGCTCTGCGACTGGCCGTCTACTCTTAGTTCAGACAGCTACTCTTTCGGGGGGGCAAGGAAACAGTTCAAGTAGACCTGCCCGTCGACGATAGGAGCTCAACGGAGTACATTGTGTTCGAGATATAGGGCCGCCACTTCGGATGGCGTCAGGAAACCCCATGCATATTATTGTCCCGCAGCGATTAATCTATGGCGATTCACGAAAATACGCTGGTCCTTGATGTTGCCCCGCCACGAGCGAAAAAACGCCTCTTTCCGATGCATTTGACGCCGTTCGAAAACTATATGCTGATGGACGACCGTCCGCAATATCCGATGACATTCATTGTCACGTTTGAGTTTTCCGGCAACCTAATCAGAGACGAATTCACCGCGGCAATCGACGAAGCTCTGGATCGTCATCCACTTTTGCAGGCAATCATTCAGCCGGCAAAGCAAAATCGAGATTGTTGGGTCGATGCCAAGGGTTTGAAACCAAATGTGGATTGGGGCGAGATCGACGATCCGATTGAGTTCGACGACGGTGAGTTCATCGACTTGCGCAAAGAGATTGGTCTGCGGATTTGGATACGGCATGACGAGCAGCGGGCGGTGGTTACAACCCAGTTTCACCACAGCGTTTGCGATGGCATTGGATCGTACCAGTTCTTGGGCGATGTTCTTTGGTATTACGCAAGAAGAACGGGCGACGACGTGTTGGACGAATTACCTCCGTTCGACGACCGAGTCTTACGAAACCGCGGCCGGGCAAGTTTTGCTGCCGCGAACTATTTGAACGAAGCAGGCAAGTTCAGCAAGGAATGGGCTGAATCCGCTCGCTTGCTGTTTTGGCCCATGACCGCGTTGAAACGCACACGTAAGCCCTTGATGCAACGACAGGCCGCTGTCTTTCCCGGTATCAAGTCGTTCATTTTTGATAAGGAAGAGCATCGCGACATCCGCCTACATGCGCAAGGATTGGGTCAAACTCCGAACGATTACCTGTTAGAAAAATTATTTGTGGCAATGCAGCGATGGGATCGGGAACAGCGAATCATACCCTTGCCTCAGACATTCGCCGTCATGTTGCCGATGGATCTTCGCGAGCCGGGAATGCAATTTCCGGCGGCGAACATAGTGACCTATTGCTTCATCCGGCGACGAGGGCGACGATTGAACGACCGCGATCTGCTGGTTCGATCGTTGCGTGAAGAGATCACGCAGTTGAAAAACACTCGTCATCACACCAAGTTCATGAACATGATCTTTGGTGCTCACTTCTATCCACGCACACTACGCACGATACTCTCCGGGAATCGGTGTTTGGCGACTGCTATTCTCTCCAATACGGGTGATCCGACGAAGCGGTTCTATGTCAAGTTGCCACGCGAAAAGGGCACGCTTCGCGCTGGAAACTTGACTTTGGAAGAAGTCTCCGGTGTCCCACCCATCCGACCTAGAACTCGCGCTTCGATTTCTATTTTCACCTATCGACGAAGACTTAAGATCAGCATTCGTTGCGACCCGAATTTTTTTGATGCAGCCGATACGCAGAAGCTGGTCGACACGTACGTTAGTGTGATTCGCGATGCGATGAATTCTTGACGCCGCCCTGACCCTGGTTCGTCGATTGATGCGCGAGGTACGACACGGGGCTCTGATCACACGATGATGATCGTCCGTCGAATCAACGTTCGCATTTCATCGTTAGTCGACGTTAAACGGAACAGAAGTATGGGAGATGTGGGCGCAGGGAAGAAGTAAAGGTCACTTTTCAAAAGGAAGTGCCATGGCCGACGATATTAGTAGAGGTAAAACCAAGTGTGTTCTTTCCAAAATCGTTCGAGCAACTCGTTTACTTTTCGTTTCGGTTTTAGCCGGTGCCGCAGTGGGATCGTCGTCGGCTGCCGAGCGGGAACCATCGGTCGGCATCACGAGCTTAACGAATTCGAAAGTTCAGTTCACGATTCCGGACGGCCATCACCATCGCATGGAACGCAACGGGATCGTAGCGATTGTTGTCGACAATCATGCGGGCGACACCCCTGAATTGTCCCAGCACCGCGCCGGATACAACGGCTTGGCTTACCTGGGGCATGTCGACGAGGGACAAGATGTGTTCGTCCCATTCTATGCGGGCCTGAATTTTGAACACATTCACGATGGTGATTCGCAGCGACTGGTTGAGAAATTCGAACCACGCAAATTCCCGATGGAACTCCGAGTGGTCGACGAGTTTACCGTCGAATTGTATCAACGTCCGACAGGCAACTTTCGATTGGAGAGTTGTGGCCGATTTCACCTGTTACCCGATGGCACAGTCGAATACACGTTTGAGTGCATTCCTCGAGGCGATACATTTACCCGAGGCTTCATTGGCCTGTTTTGGGCGAGTTACATCAACAGTCCACCGGACAAAGCGATCCACATTCGTGGACGCGATGCCGGCGACCGCAGTGGAAAGACTCGTTGGATTCGGGCAGTGACACCAAAACATGGCGTGCTCGCCGGCCATCGACCGGAGGGCAAACCGGCTCTGCCCGACGTCGACGCAGATTTTCCGTTGACTTTGGTGAATCACCCATCCAAATACATCGCTACTGAACCTTGGTACTATGGTGTCCGAGGAGACTACGCTCTCGTTCAGATGTTTCGCCGGCAAGACAATATTTGGATAGTGCAATCTCCAACTGGTGGCGGACAGACAAATCCCGCCTGGGACTTTCAGTGGTTCTCTCCCGATGTTCAGGTCGGCAAGCGATACGGGTTCACTATGCGAACCGCTTACCTTCCATTCAACGACAGAAAAAAAATCGAGCAGTTTGCTCGACTCCATCGCGATGCGCTGAATCGCTAACGCGCAAGACATCGAAGCGACGGAGCTTGTCACTAATCAGTTCAAGTTGGCAATTGAAACGGACGGTCGAATGAACAAGCAACGATACGAAAAATGGCATGCTGCCGTTCGGAGAGGCTACTATCTGCTCTTCTGCTATGCCGCATTGACGTTTTCGCCACTGCTAGCGGCTGAACCGTTCGGGTCGGACGCCAAACGAATACTCTTCCTAGGCGATTCGATTACTCATGCTGGCGATTATATCGCGTTGATTGAAACGCAGATGTTACTGCAACGCGGACGCGCTCCTGAGATCATCAATCTTGGATTACCTAGTGAAACCTGCAGTGGACTCAGTGAACCTGCCCATCCTTTTCCTCGGCCTAATGTTCATGAGCGACTCGATCGAGCGTTGCAGAAGATTGAGGCCGATGTTGTCGTTGTCTGCTACGGAATGAACGACGGAATCTACTATCCGTTCGCTGACAAGCGTTTCAAGGCTTATCAACGGGGTATCGAGCGACTTGTGGCCAAAGTGACTGCAACCGGAGCGACGTTGGTCGTCATGACGCCACCGGCATTCGACCCGTTACCGCTGAAAAAGAAGGGCAAGCTCAAACCGGCCGGCGCGGCTGAGTATGCCTGGTTTGAAATCTACGAAGGATACGACGGAGTCTTGGAACGTTACGCCAACTGGCTGGTTCAACGTCGGGACAATCGAGTGAAAATGGTTATTGACTTACATTCACCCGTTACCGCCTACGTTAATGAGAAACGACGTAGTGATTCCGATTTTACGATGTCGCCCGACGGTGTGCACGTAAATCACGAAGGCCACACGGTGCTGGCTCGAGCTATCCTCGATGCGTGGGGCTATCCGATACGGGAGGTGCCGCCAGACCTGCTGGCACTCGTGGTTGAGCGCCAGAAGTTGATGCACGACGCTTGGCTCAGCCATGTCGGACACAAGCGTCCAGGAATGAAGGCCGGGTTGCCGATCGATGAGGCTCGTAAAAGGTCTCAACTGATTCAGCAGAGAATAGATGACCGGTTGAGCCGAACGCGTTAGCGTCGGGTCTTGTCCGTTGGTCGCCTGATCTTGGAAAACCCGAGGCTGGCGCCTTCGGCTCAGCGTTTGACGCGAAGGTAGTGACCGAGGGCTTCTCGGTCGTCACCGATGATCATCCGTCTGCTGCCATCCGCCAGCAGCTCTATATTTCCGCGCGCGGATACGCGTTCACCTGCCTCTGCCTGCCCAAAGTAGGTGGCGGTGAACGTTTGCAGCAGGCGAATGGTCGGGTGATCAACGAGGTACGTCGCTGGCCAATCGAAGCTACTCGATGCGTCCTTAACGCTTACTTCGATTTCTTCCACACCGAGTTTTCTTCCGGGTAACGGGTCGAGCAACTGCTCTTGAACGAGATTGAGGTCAAAGCGAACCCCTTCCACAATCCCCTTGTTGTACTTGCGAGCCTCGTGCCAACGGTACTCCTCTAGGTCTAGCGGGCAGCCACGACGCTGCCATGTGGTTCGCCATTGAGTTTCTGTTAGTGCATCAACTTCGCCATCTAGAAGGCCGTTCTGGAGCCACGCTCTCGATCGCTGGAACGCCTCACGACCGTACAACACGAAGTCAATATCCGAATCGACCGAATAGCAACCCAGCAGTAGTGAACCGGTGATTCCCAAATGGGTATGCGGGATTCCCCCAGACAACAACTGCGTTGCGATCTGACCTGCCGTGCGCGAGATCAAATGCTCTGGGGAACCTAGTATTTGGGCAACACCATCTTCGGGTTTAAAGTGAGTTACCACTCGATCGACAGGGATCGCAGGAAGAATACAATCACGTCGTGGACAGTGCCACAGATAGTCGTCGCGGTCTCGTAGCAGCCGCTTGGACGCGTCACTCGGCACCTTCTCCAACGCCTGATTCGCGTTGTCGGGGTCTGACCGATATCGGAGATTACCCAACACGCGAGATGACTCGGCGTCATACCCAACGACAGCGAAGACGAATCCGTCGTCCGTGGCGACATAATCACGTGGCAAGAAACGGCGTTTTTCGCTTCGAGGATGGTTCATGCGTTTGTCAGGACCAATAGATTGCAGCCATCGAGGAGTACGTTCGTTCAACAGACTGAAAGTGAACTTTGAAATTCAATCGAGAGCCGTCAACAGGTCGAGTGGAGATTGCAGCACGTAATCGGCGCCCGCTGCATGCAATTCTACTGCGCCTCGGAATCCCCACGCAGCACCCGCTGAGACGATTTCAGCTCGATGGGCTGTTTGGACATCGACGATACTGTCGCCAACGTAGATGCTCTGCCCTGAGGTGCTGCCAAGCAATTCGATAATCTCGTGGACGGCCTGAGGGTCAGGCTTCTTTGGTACTCCCTCGCGCTGCCCAAAGACAGCATCGAAACGCCATTCCGACAAGAAGTGTTCGACACACTTGATCGTGAAGTGATGCGGTTTATTGGAGAGGATCGCGAGTCGGCAGTTTCGTTGGACAAGTCCGTCGAGCATATCCACCACACCGTCATACGGCCGTGAATTCACTTTCCACTGAAATTCATAGGTCTCCTGGAATTTTTTCAAGCAAGCACTTGTCTCCGCCTCTTGATCGGCATGCGTATCACCAATCGCCCGACGAAACAGATTTTCGACACCGTTCCCCACAAACCAGCGAAACGACTCCACGTCGTGAGTCGGTAGTCCACGATCGGCGAGAGCGGCGTTCGCTGCAGCAGCGATGTCCTCGAGTGTGTCGAGCAATGTCCCATCAAGGTCGAAGAGAATCGTCGTATGTCGCATTTTTTCCGTGTCGTGAGAGTTGGCAGACCGTGAGAGTCCTCAACCGAGGAGTCGGGCTAGTTTGAAATTTCTTGTGTCAAAAGT
>LWDU01040129.1_pt1 | contig 85925 bp, 75 predicted proteins | sample 727161 | NCBI WGS metagenome assembly LWDU01 (sample SAMN04566230, study PRJNA314399) | hydrothermal vent metagenome | isolation source: deep sea hydrothermal plume seawater | place: Mexico: Gulf of California, Guaymas Basin | collected 2004-07-11
AAATGGAACCGACCGGTGCGCCAAGAGGGGCGTTGGCCACCAATACTGCGATAGTGTGCTCGGTTCCGGGGACTGCCGGATCCTCGATTAGGATGCGTTTGGGGGTGTTATTGCCGGTGACCACCCATTTGTCCCGATCAATCTTGCCGTCGACGTAGACCTCGCCGTAGTTGTCCACGTTGGTCTCGAACCACACCCGGCCACCGGCCACCTTTTCGCCCTTGACCTCTTCGGGAATGGTGACCTTGACTCGGTACCAAGCGAAGGTGAAACCAACAGAGTGCCTTTCTTGGATGTTGGCGTTCTTCTCCCAGGCGGAATCATCATAGTCGGCCAGTCGAGCGGGGCTATCTCCCATCTCAGCGACCAGGCCTTGGTTCGGCTCGCCTGGGACCATCCCGGGGGCGAATCGCCAACCGTCAGATTTAACGACTCCCAGGTCGGCTGCTAATTCCAAATCCAATGATACTCGGGGCATAGTTACTCCTAAAGTTCTTTTCTAGCGTTTTTACCAAAAGTTTTAACCGACTTAGGCGCAGGCGGGTTCGTCGCTGCCTGCCGCCCGTTGGAGACCTAAATGTTTATCGAAGAAATCCAATGTTCGCGGCCATGACATCTCTGCCGCCGCCCTCTGGTAACGGGCCGGATTGGCCGGGTTCATGAAGGCGTGACCGGCACCCGGATAGGTGTAGAACTGGTGCGGGATGCTGTAGGCGCTCAGTTCCTTGTCCAGAATCAGCATGTCATCCTGTGACGGGTTCTCATCGACCTCGCCAAAGTGGAACAACACCGGGCATCTCATCCCGGATGTCGCCGCCAACGGGGCCTCGGTTGCGCCGCCCCACGGCACCAAAATGTTGCCGCCGTAATAGGGCGCAGCGGCTTTAAAGGCTGAATTTGTCGAGGCGGCTAGCCAGGTGACGCGACCGCCCATGCAAAACCCGGTAACGCCGATGCGGTTCGCGTCGATCGACGAGTGCCCAACCAAAAAATCCACGGTGGCATTGATGTCTTCCACTATCTGTGAGTCATCCAGTTGGTCACGCTTGGACTTGCCGGCGCTCTCCACCATCTCGGCGGTGATGCGGTGAAACAGATCAGGAGCGACGGCTGCGTAACCTGAAGCGGCCAATTTATCGGTCATGTCCTGCATGAATTTGTCTACGCCGGGGGCGTGATGGGCCACCACCACCGCCGGAAAGGGGCCTTCGCCCTCGGGCACGCTGGTATAGACATCCATCTCGGACTCGTTGACTTGTATTTTTTCCCAAAAAGACGGCATACAACCCCTCATCAATCGAATATTGTTTCAGTGGCACCCACAAATATTAAAACCCAGTCCGGTCCCCTCCCGCGCCTCCGGGATAGGGCTCGGGTGGGGGTTATTTGTCCAGCAAGTCAATTAAGGCCCGGCAGCCCAGCACTATTTCAGATGCTTGTTAAAGAAATCAATCGTCCGAGGCCAGGCCGCTGCTGCCGCTGCTTCGTGATGACGGTCGGGATTTGTGTAGTCCATAAATGCATGGCCCGCGCCTTCATAGGTGTGGAAGTCAAAGTCCTTACCCAGGCGTGTCAGCTCAGAATGGTATTTATCTCGGTCATCTACCGAAGGATTGCCATCGGTGGACCCAAAGTGGAACAGCATTGGGCAGTTGATGTTGCTGGCCATGGAATACGGTGCCTCACCCGGCCCCCAGTTGCCCTGGATGTTGCCGCCGTAGAACGGCACTGTGCACTTGAAAATGGGATTGGTTGCGGCCATCAGCCAGGCAATACGTCCGCCCATGCAAAATCCAGTAACGCCGATGCGGTCACTGTCGATTGCCGAATTAGCGGTCAGAAAATCAACCGCCGCGTTCATATCAGCGATGATATCCGGGTCTTGTAGGTGGCCCAGGCGCTCCATGACCGGTCCGCTCATCACTTCTGCAGAGTATCGATGGAAGAGGTCTGGAACCACCGCCACGAAGCCGGCCTCGGCCAATTGATCGGCCATCTTTCGGTCAAAATCGTCCAGCCCGCCTACGTGAAAGGCAATCACCACTGCTGGATGCGGTCCATCTCCCGATGGCAACGCGGCGTACATGTCCATTTCGCTGCCGCCAACGGTCAGCTTATCTGTAAAACTAGGCATGATCAATCACCTCTTACAATGGGTAAACATTTGAACTTGCGAATTCTACCAGAATCGAATGCAGTCGGCCGGTTTCGCTAAATCAGACCGTCGGCTCTCACTGCCGCCATGGTCTCCTTGAACGCCTCGAGGGTCTTGTCGATGTCCTGCTCAGAGTGCATGCCGGATACCAAGAAAGTCTCTCGGCTCATGATGTCCACTCCGCGGTTTTGCAGGCCGCGCTTCATTGCCGTAACTGCGGCAGAGCCATTGGTCTCGCCAATTTTGTCGTGGGACATGGTGCAAAGTTCTCGGTCGCAATCGCAGTCCGCCAATATCACGTGAATCATGGAGGCGATACCGTGGGCGTGGCCAGGAATCTCCAGCGCACCCAATGCTTCGTTGATGCCATTCTTCAGCCTGGCAGCCATGGTATCAGCCTGTTCATTTATTGGTTGCGATGCAATCATCTCCAGCGCGGTAGCGCCAGCAGCAGCGGAGAGTGGGTTTCCGTTGAACGTGCCTGGATGATACACGCGGTGGTTATTGTCCCAATCGGGTTCATTCCGGTGGGCAATCATGTCGATAATGTCTGCCTTGCCGCCTACCGCTCCTCCAGGAAGGCCACCCGCAACAATCTTGGCCATGGTCGTGAGGTCTGGCCTGACACCGTAGCGTTCTTGGACCCCGCCGGGCGCGGCCCTAAATCCAGTCACTACCTCGTCAAAAATCAGAATCACGCCGGTTTGGGCAGTGAGGTCTCGCAATTCCTTGAGGTAATTGGGGGCGTCAAAGGGTAATTGGCCAAAGTGCGCGCCGGTCGGCTCCAGAATAATCGCGGCAACGTCGGGGTCGCGTTTAATCGCATCTTCGACTGCACCCAGGTCGCCTGCCGGAACCACGATCATGGTTCCCCAGCTGGCTTCCGGAATGCCGGGTGCAGAACGGTCAGACCCGACCATGGCGTAATCATGCCAGCCGTGGAAGTGATCCTGCAGTTTAATGACCTTGGTTTTGCCGGTATAGGCGCGAGCCAGACGCATGGCCATCAGAGTAGCTTCTGTTCCGGAGCTATGGAAGCGCAGTTTCTCAATGGAAGGCATCAAGGCCTGGATGGCCTTGGCCCAGCGGATTTCATCGTCGGTGGAGGCCCCCAGGTGGGTACCTCGGAGTATCTGTTTGGATACGGCCTCGGCGATGGCCGGATGGGAATGCCCCAGTAAAAGCGCGCCGTGCCCCGATACGTAATCGATGTACTCGGTTCCGTCCACGTCCCATTTTTTTGAGCCTTCTCCGTGGGTCATATAGAGAGGAAACGGCTGGGCGTAACGGGTGTCATGGGTTACACCGCCCGGAAATATCTTGCTGGCCTCGACGTACCGTTGGGCAGAGCCGGGGTGCTTGGCGATGTAATCCTCAAGTATCGTTGCCATCAAGTCTCCTTCTAAAACGAAAATGCCAATCCAAGAATGCGTTGCCAGTCTTAGGCTGCGGGGTAACCAATACAGAGGCATATTGTATCTTGTGAGTCCGGCTTGCGCCACGAGTTGAGGAACAAAAAAGAGGCGTTCCGATTTATCGGGACGCCTCTGATTAAATACCGATTACGAGATTGCTTAGTCGTCTGAGGGTGCAGCGACAGGCGCATCGTCACTTGGCTCAAAGCGGACATTGGGTATCCACTCCCTCCAGCTGAGCAGGTACCAGTTCCATTTGCCCAGAAGGGTCATGGATGCCGGGGCCATTATGCACCAGACGATGGTTGCATCGAGCCGGATTGCTAGACCCAAACCGAAATCCATTTGCTGCAGTCCGTCGAGTGAACCAGTGAAGAATCCCCAGAACACAGCAACCATGAATAGGCCTGCTCCGGCAATCAACCTACCAATTGAGCGCATTCCAAAGGCCACCGCATAATTGGTGTTCCCTGATTGGTCGTAATGCTCCCGGATGTGGGATAGCAAGAAGACGTGGTAGTCCATGAACAACCCAAAGAGGATTGTAAACAGGAACAACGGAATCCAGGACTCAATGGTTTGCGATTCCTAAAGACCGAACAACCGCCGTTCGTTTACATACCTCTTCATACTGGGTGTCAACTTTTAATGACACAGCATTTCTGAGACCGGCGGTAATTGCCTATAAGAAATTGGTCAGAATCTTATGGAACTGACTGGCTGACCAACGCCGCTAACCGCAGTAAAATAAAACGGTCTGGCTGGAAATAATTAGTGCCGTACGAGGTTTTGGCTGTTGAGGCATATCATTCACGCCGATTTAGACGCCTTCTATGCTGCCGTTGAGCAGCTAGACAATCCGCAACTGGTTGGCAAACCAGTGCTGGTTGGCGGACGCCCGGAAAATAGGGGAGTGGTGGCCACTGCGTCCTACGAAGCGCGAGTGTTCGGTGTCCACTCGGCCATGCCCATGAAGACCGCTGTATATCGCTGTCCTAAGGGAATAATAGTTTCGCCCAGATTCAATCGATACAAAGAGAAATCGGGCGAGGTAATGAATCTCTTCCGAGAACTCACAGGCCTTGTGGAACCGCTCTCCATGGACGAGGCTTATCTTGATATAACGGCGGCTGTCGAAGCAGGTCAGAGACCGTTGGCGGTGGCTCTAGACCTCAAGGCACGAGTGTTTGCGGTAACAGGTCTGGTCGTTTCCGTTGGAGTAGGCACCTGCAAGACTGTGGCCAAAATTGGTTCAGACTTGGACAAACCAGACGGACTGGTTGTGGTACAACCCGGAGATGAGGCCGAATTTCTGGCTCCTTTAGCCGTGAACAAGTTATGGGGTATCGGCCCCAAGACCGCAGAACGTCTGAACAAAGACGGCATCGAGACGATTGGAGAGCTGGCGGACCAACCATTAGCATGGTTCGCTAAGATGTTCGGCAAACGGGCTACAAATGTCCGTGACAAGGCAATGGGATTGGACGATGACGCTGTCCATATTCACAGCGCCACCAAATCGATTTCGTCGGAATCGACCTTTGCCAATGACCTAGGCGGGGAAGAAGAACTCCGGGACGTAGTGGAACGAAAAGCCGTGGGCGTTGCCCATCAGCTAGAAAAAGCCAATCTGAAGGGCCGCACCGTAAAGCTGAAGCTGCGCCTAGCAGACTTCACCACGTTCGCGCGCCAAGTCACGCTGCCTTATCACACTGACGCTGAAGAGCCCATCAAAGAAGCAGCCTGGGCATTGCTGGAAGCAGAACTGGAACCGGGGCGAACCTTTCGCCTGATTGGCGTGGGCGTGGCCAATTTTGAAGACGAGTCCGAAGATGAGTTGCCGACCGAAGAAAAAGAACGTCAACTCTCGCTATTTACCGATGGCAGCTTACCTGTAGAAGTAACGGATTAAAGCGGGCGGCGACTATCGGAACAGATCCTTCTCGGTGCCGCGCAAGATGCGTTGAATGCTGGCGTCTTCCGCGATTTCGTAGTCATACCCGCGGATGATGCTGACCGGGACTCCAGCCACCTTCCCGCCAACCAGCTCTCCAGCCGCAGCCAATTCGTCGGCCACTGCAATCTCGGTTGTGAACATCTCGTGGCCAAAACTGTCCATCTGCCCCACGTAGCTGTGGATAGGATCTATCCCTGCAACGCCAATGGCTATATCTGCTGCTGCATTGCGCCAAGGACGGCCAAAGGTGTCCGAGACAATCACCGCCACCGTGATCCCGAGCCGGTTTTTCACTGCCTGGCGAATCCGTCTGGCCGAAGCGTCGGAGTCATCTGGCAGCAGCGCCAAAGTGTCGTCTCCGGGGATGTTCGACGCGTCGATGCCGGCGTTGGCACAATAGAACCCATGCTTGGTCTCGGAGATAATCACGCCCCGATCCATTCGCACAATGCGTTTGGACTCCCGGAGCACCCACTCGGTATGCCTGGGATCGCGCCTGTGGCCCTCAGTGATGGAGATAGCCAATGGCGAGGCTTCCACGTCACTGATTTTCACCACCTTGCCTTCAACCTTGGAGATGATCTTCTGGGTCACAATCAGGATGTCTGATTCTTCGATTGGCGTGCCTTGCGCTAGAGCGGCGTCCATCATTGGCCCGGCCAGGTCGTCACCGTCTTTGAATTCAGGCATGCCTTCAATTCCAATAACCCGCACTTCCGGCGGCATAACATAGCACCTCGTTTGGAGTGGTGGCCTCTAGGAGTGGACGATAGTATACAGGCTACATGGGTCTGTTGAGTGTTTTGGTTGCGTCGGCTTCCTGGAGAAATATCCGCCGCTCCGTATATCCCCCACCGCCCCTCTATGCTACAATTTGTCTTGCCAACAGGTCGTAATTTTGGGTAATCTCACGCCTGAAACCCGATTTTGGCAGCCCTCTATATTGTTACTTCAAAGGTGCTGCGCGTGTCTTCTTCTACATCGAATACATCTGACGAATTCAGGAAAAGAGTTTACACCAAATTCGGCGACGCCGGAGAGACCAGCCTGCTGTATGGCGGGCGAGTTTCTAAAAACGGACTAAACACCGAAGCATATGGGATCACCGACGAAGCAGTGTCAGCGATGGGTCTGGCTAGGGCTATGACCAGCAACCCTAAAGTGAACGACTTGCTCCGCCAATTGCAGCGCGATTTGTTCACAATCGCCGCTGAGTTGGCCACTGATCCAGACAAATATGAGCTGTTCCAACAGCATTTCAAGCCGGTCACTGCAGAAATGGTGACGTCTTTGGAAGAGACCATCGATTCCTTGGAAGAGGAATTTGAGATGCCCAAAGTGTTCATACTACCGGGTGGATCTCAGGCATCAGCCGCTATTGACCTTGCCCGTTGCGTGATTCGCACCGCAGAACGCCGGGTGGTCGCTATGGCCGAGGCCGATGTCCTGACCAACGGTTTGATAATGGCCTATCTCAACCGTCTGGGTGACCTGCTGTTTGTCCTGGCCCGGTACGAAGACCGTGATATTCCCATCGAACGGGCTACCTAAGCCTGGTTCAAGCGACATTCCCGTAGAACGCGCGACCTAGACCGCGTCTAAGTTAAGAGAACACAGCACTATGAAACTGGTGGTAATTGATTACGAGTCTGGGAACCTGCGCAGCGTCTCGCGAGCGCTGGAATCCCAGGGGGTGGCCCCTTTAGTGACCGGTGATGCTTCTGATTTCGAGGACGCCGACGCGATGGTTCTGCCCGGTGTTGGATCCGGCCCTGCTGCCATGGACGCACTGAACCAAAGAAATTTGGTGGGACCCATTCGAGATTTCATCGCTTCGGGTCGGCCGTTCTTGGGCGTTTGTCTGGGACTGCAATTGCTGATGGACCGTACCGAAGAGGGTAATGAGCCCTGTCTAGAAGTAGTCCAGGGCAACGCCAAACATTTGCCAGGCGGACTGAAAGTGCCTCACATGGGCTGGAACAATGTTCGATTCAACAACCAACACCCAGTGTTGGATGGCATTTTCCAAGACAGTTATTTTTACTTTGTCCACAGCTATTACGCCGCACCGGAAGACCCGGCCGGCGTTAGCGGCACCACCGAGTACGGAATCCCGTTTTGCAGCATCTACGCCAAAGACAATCTGGTGGCCACTCAGTTCCACCCTGAGAAAAGTGGCCCGGCAGGATTGCGGTTTTACAAGAATTTTATCGGGCTGGCCTCAGCTTAGCCAAAGACCGTCTGGTCCTAGCTGTTCGCTGACAACTCCACCACGGACTTGATATGGAAGTAATCCCCGCTATTGACCTGAAATCGGGCCGCTGTGTGCGCCTATTTCAAGGTGATTTCGGCCAAGAAACTGTGTTCTCCGACGACCCATTAGCCATGGCGTTGCAATGGCAGGAGCAGGGTGGACACCGGTTGCACTTAGTCGATTTAGATGGCGCTGTTCAAGGCGCTCCGGTCCATTTGAAAGTGATCTCAGCTATCGTTCGCGCCCTTGATATACCTGTGCAGGTCGGCGGTGGCATCCGAGACTTGGCCGCCTCCGATGCCTGGCTAGAGGTTGGCGTTGACCGAGTGGTCATTGGAACCGCTGCGGTGCGAGACCCGGAAATGGTCCAAGCCGTTTGCCGAAAACATGGCAGCGATCGCGTGGTGGTGTCAGTTGACGCTAAAGATGGCGTGGTGGCGTTGCAAGGATGGAAAGAGGCCAGCACCAAGACTGTGTTTGAACTGGCTGAGGAAATGGCTCAGATAGGGGTCGTCAGAATCCTCTACACAGACATCGCCCGCGACGGCGCACTCACCGGGCCAGACTTTGCTACCAACGCGCGTTTGGTCAATGAAACCAGCCTGTCGATACAAGCGTCCGGTGGCGTTGCGTCAGTGGAGCACATCAGGGAACTGGTGCCCACTGGAGTTGAAGGAGTGATAGTAGGTCGGGCCATATACACGGGGGCAGTAAATCTGTCCGAGGCTGTGTCAGCCGTCGCCTAATCTGCGGTGGTCTGACCCGAGGATGAAGGCTGGCTGCCATCTGGGTTTGAGGTTCGGAACCGGGCGGCCAGTCGCTCGGCTGAGGTGGAGAACCAGTCTTCTCGGAGCACGTCCATCAGCAAAAAATCGTGGGCCATTCTCCGAACCGGCTTCACGGGATTGAACCCACTCTTGGAGAAGCTCTTTTGTGCCCGGCCGTTCCACTCCAACGTGTGCAAATAAACCCGTTTCAGGTTCCGGGCGTTAAACATGTGGTCCAACAGCGTGGTCACAGCGTCGTAGCCGTAACCGGCGCTCCAATAATCACGGTCTCCGATGACAATTCCCAGTTCGGCCTCACGGTTTACCGTATCCATGTCGTAATACATGCAATTGCCGATGAAAAGGCCGTCCAACGTTTCAATAGAGTAATGGTGGGATCCGGGCGTCGGGTACTTCATCTGGTCTTCGAACAGTTTCAAATAGCGTTCGAATGACATGGTCAATGGGATGGCGGCGTCCAAACGAGCTAGTTCCGGGTCGCTCCGCCATCGATAATCGTTCTCGGCGTCCTCAAATTTCTTGTCTCTTAAGACAATCCTTGCTCCCTGTAATCTTGCGTAAGGAGCATCCCCTGCTTCGGCCATCTACTTAGGTCCTCTCCTCGGGTCCGGTATTGTCCCTTTCTGCAATCAGGTCCAGTGCCCTCTGCAACACATTTGCTTCATTGGCGTGGGCCAAAGTTTTTACCGCTTGCTTGGCGTCAAACCATTGGACCACATCAAACTCTGGGTCGTGTTGGTCCGTTGCCCCGCCCACGGGAATCATCAGATAGAAATGAACAATCTTATGATAGCGAACATCCTTCTCTCGGTCAGCAAACCAGTATTCGATGCTGCCCAATGAGCCGTCGATTTTCACTTCCAAGCCGGTCTCTTCTCTGACTTCGCGCAGGGCAGTCTCTTCAAGTGTCTCGCCGGGGTCTGGAGTGCCTTTGGCCAGGCTCCAGCGCACGGGTTGGCTACGGCCACAGAGCACAGTCTCCAGCCGTCCTGCGTTCATCTGGTAGACCACGCCCCCAGCCGAAACCGGGGTTTCAACCCGGGATTTGGCATTCATATCAGTTGATCCTTTTCGCTAACAGGCCCGGCCCACCAAATGGTGGTAACCAAGCATAGGTAACAATTGTAAGTGTCTGGTTTGAGGGCAGTCAATGCGAGGTTGGCTAGACTGATTGCAGAGTAGCCCCACTAGAAGCCACCGCCAATTGCCGGGACAAAGTGTACCTCGCTATTCTCGCCAACCTTGGTCAGCATACCCATGATTGCCACGTCGCCATCTATCGCCACAGCCAAGCTCTCTCGAATCTCATCATCTTCTACCAGTCGGTCTTTGATACCGGGATACATCTCATCCAATCGGTCCACAACCTGGCGGACGTTGCTGGCATCTAGTTCCAGTTTTTTGATACCTGATGTCAGTTTTTGGAGCATGGTTGGTATGAATATAGTGGCCAAAATCCCGGCTCCTTCGAAAAGCGTTTTTCATTGGCAGAGCGGGTAGGTCTGCTGGCTTCAGGTTCTGATATGGCGATTGGGTTGTCAACCCCAAACTGGAATCAAAAAGGCCGACCATCCGGGAATTACTGCCCGAACAATCGGCCTTTAGCGAGTCTGGTTAAAAGCTGGGTTAGCTTTTGACGCTGTCCCAGCCTGCTTCAAGTATCTTGCCTGGGGTAATCGGCAAACTACGCATCCGGTTGCCCGTGGCGCTGGTCACAGCGTTGGCCACTGCAGCCATCGGTGGGCAGATAGCCGCCTCACCGACTCCACGGACTCCATAAGGATGCCCAGGGTTGGCAACCTCCACGATGACAGTGTCGATCATCGGCAGGTCAAGAGAGGTCGGCATCCGGTAGTCCAAGAAGCTGGAGTTCAGCATCTTGCCAGTGTCGTCGAAGAAATACTCTTCATTGAGGGCCCATCCAATGCCTTGAACCGCTCCTCCCTGCATCTGTCCTTCGACATAGCTGGGGTGGACGGCTTTTCCGGCATCTTGGATCGCTGTGAACCGGGTGACGTCAGTCTTGCCGGTTTCCTGATCAACGGAAACGTCTGCAATGTGCACTGCATGACCGTTGCCCTCACCTGAGGGGTCAACGCTTGATCGACCGGTAATGGAACCGCCTGTAGTTGCCGTCTGGCGGGCCAAGTCTTTGAACGAAAGCCTTAGCTCTTCATCAGATTTGTGAGAAATCATGCCAGCGACGAATTCAATGTCATCTTCAGATGTGTCCCAGATCTTGGCGGCCCGGGAAATCATCTGTTCTTTAACATCTTCAGCGGCGCTAATGGCTGCGATACCGGTGGCAAACGCTGTTCGACTGCCGCCGGTGATGAAGGTGTAGCCAATGGAGTCAGTGTCCACGACGGTGGGTTTCACATCCTCATAAGCTATGCCCAGGGTCTCAGCGGTCTGTTGCGCAATGGACGCCCGGGTTCCGCCGATGTCCACCGAGCCCATGATTAGGCTAACAACGCCGTCGTAGTTGACGGTCATCACCACGCTGGACTGGAAGCCACGGTTGGGCCAGTAGCCACAGGCCACGCCACGTCCGGTGCCATTTTCTAACTTGGACTTGTAATGGTCGTGGTCGCGGGCCGCTTCAAGACATTCCACCAACCCGATGCGCTTGGCCACCAGACCCTCGATGCGTCGCGTGCCTTCTTTGGCCGCGTTCAACAATCGGAAGTCGATGGGGTCGATCTTGAGTTCTCCGCAAATCTCATCAATCAGAGATTCCACGGCGAAGGCTGCCTGGGGTGCACCGGGAGCGCGGTAGGCAGCAGATTTGGGTTTGTTGACGACCACGTCGTACCCGTCCACTTTGCCGTTCTCCACGTCGTAACAGGCAAAGGCGCAGACGATTGCCTGCATGACTGGTGATCCGGGATAAGCACCGGCATCCATGGCCATCTCGGTTTCAACCGCGGTTATTTTGCCGTTGTTTTTTACGCCAATCTTGACCCGCATCCAGGATGCGGGGGCCGGGCCTGAAGCTTCAAAGACCTCAGTCCGGGTCATGATCGCTTTGACTGGCGAACCAGTTTTCTTGGAGAGTACTGCGCAAATGGCGTCCAGATAAGCGGTGATCTTGCCACCAAATCCGCCGCCAATCTCCATAGGGGTGACTTTAATCTGAGACACCGGCAGACGAAGGATATTGGAGACTGTGGCCCGGACCTGGAAAGAGCCTTGAGTGCTGGTCCAGAGGTTTAGCTGGCCGTCTGAATTCCAAAATGCCGTCGTGTTATGGGGTTCAATGTAACCCTGGTGAACGGTGGCGGTAGTGTATTCCTTTTCCATCACCAGGTCAGCCTCGGCAAATCCTTTTTCAAGGTCTCCGGTGGCGTAGCTCATGTGCGTGGAGATATTGCTGGGAGTGTCGGCAGTCTCACCCATGTCATTGGTCCGCAGGTCTTCATGGAGCAACGCAGCGCCAGGCTTCATGGCCTCGCGTACATCAACGACTGATTCCAGAACTTCGTATTCAACTTCAATCAAATCCATCGCCGACTGGGCCACGTGGCCGTTAACCGCAGCAATTGCGGCAATTGGGTGACCCTTAAACAATACTTTGTCACTGGCCATCATGTGGTCGGTGGCAAACTTCAGCGCTGTGTAGTCACCGCCCAGTTCCTCTTTAGAAAGAGAGGCAAAGGGTAGGTCTTTGGCAGTGATGACTGCCCGTACGCCGGGGAAAGCTTCAGCCTTGCTGGTGTCAATCGACTTGACCCTGGCGTGAGGATGGGGGCTGCGCAAGACTTTGGCCTGTAGTGTGCCGGTCAAATTGGTATCGTCGCCGTATCGGGCCCGGCCGGTGACTTTGTCTACGCCATCAGGACGCACCGGACGCGTGCCGACAACGTTATATTCAACTTCCGAGAGAACTTGGTTTGAGGTCATATCGCTACCTCCACAAAATATTAAAACCGGAGTCCCTATTTAATATTAGAAACTCCGGTTGAGTGCCAATGATAAAGGCCGATTATTTGGCCTTGCTAACCTGAAGGACTGCGCGGACTATCTTGTCGTAACCGGTACAGCGGCATAGGTTGCCGGCCAACCAGTGACGGATGCGACCCTCGTCGGCATCGGGTTCCTGGTCCAGCAGACCTTTGGAGGCCAACAGGAATCCTGGTGTGCAGATACCGCACTGTAGTGCCGCGTTCTCCAAGAACGATTGCTGTAGCGGGTGCAGCCCTTCAGGAGTGGCCATACCCTCAATGGTTGTGATGTCTTTGCCCTCAGCTTCTACGCCGAGGACCAGACAGGAGTCGACGATTCTGCCGTCCATGATGACGGTGCAGGCGCCGCAGTTGCCGTCGTTGCAACCCTCCTTGGTTCCAGTCATGCCGAGAACATCCCGTAGGCATTCCAGCAGACTCTGGCGAGGCTCACAAAGAAAGTTGATTACCTCACCGTTCAATGTGGTCTGTACTTGGGTGACTCCAGCCATGGTTAACCTCCCCTGGCTCGTTCGATGGCGATATTGAGAGTGCGGCGTGTCAACACACCAACTAGGTGGGTGCGTTGGCGAATGGTGCCGCGCATGTCGGAAATGGGCTTGGCAGCAGCCTGTGCCAATTCAGAGGCTGCTTGGATTGTCTCTTCATTCACAGGCTTGCCTGCCAGGCTATCTCCGGCTTCCTTGGCAAACACTGGGGTTGGAGCTACAGATGCCAGTGAGATGCGAGCGGAGACGAAGTTTTGTCCCGATGCATCAAGCTGGACACTGGAGCCAACTCCGACAACAGCGATGTCCATCTCATTCCTGGGGATGAACCTCAGGTAGCTGGCGCCGGATTTTGCCTGGGGTGCCGGGATGGAGACTGAGACTAGTATTTCTCCGTCTGCCAGGGCGTTTCGTCCAGGGGCCGTGCACATCTCTTCAACGGGTAGTTGACGAGTTCCATTCGGTCCGGCAATGTTACAAACGCCGCCCAAGGCAATCACAACGGGAATCGAATCTCCGCTGGGGGCTGCGTTACAGATGTTACCGCCAATGGTGGCCCGACCTTGAATCTGGATTCCACCAATCAGAGAGGCAGCGTCCATCAGCCCTGGGTAGGCTGCTGACAGAGTCTCGTCCTGGTAAATCTTATAACAAGGGACTGCCGCTCCAAGTGTGAGGCCATTAGTGGCGTCATAGGAGACGACATTCAAATCGGGAATTTCCTTGATGTCTACGACAAGGGGGGCGGTCCGGCGTCCGGCGCGCATTTGCACCAGCATGTCGGTTCCTCCGGCCATGATCCGGGCCTGGTCTCCCTTGGAAGCCAAAGTCTTAACGGCTTCCTCAATGCTACTAGGTGATAAATAATCAAACGGTTCCAATAGGGCACCTCCTGCGCGAAGAATTATAGCATCGCTGGACACACGGTCAAGCTGTAAAATACAATTCGTTTTTCAGTTCCTAACGGCGCTGGGTATTGGAGGTACTCTAAATTGCCCCAGCCTTCGGCTTTAGATCGATAAAACAACACATTTTAGAGGCCAAAATGACGCAAACCCAAACACCTTATCGGATCAAAGGAACATTCCTAGAGTCTTGCAACTGCGAAGCCGGTTGCAATTGTAACTTTGGCGGATTTCCCGACTATGGCAAATGTGAAGGCATCATTGGAATCCACCTGAGTGAAGGGAAGTTCGGCGAGACCGACATGGCCGGCATGAAAATTGTTTTGGCCGTCAAATGGCCCCAGGCGATTCATGAAGGTAACGGCTCGGCCGCAATGTTCATTGATGAATCAGCCAGCGATGACCAAGTGACCGGAATTGCTACCATCCTGACCGGACAGGCGGGCGGGATGCCTTGGGAAATTCTAGCCACCACCCTTACTGCCCTGGACGGCCCGCACTTGAAAAAGATTAATATGGAAGTGAACGGCCGGAACAGTGGCTTCAGCATCGACGGTATTTTGGACGTCAAGCTGACCCCTCTAATCAACCCCGTCACCGGCGGAGAAAATGAAGTCCACATCGTGTTCCCGGGCGGCGGACTGATCTGGGACGATGGAGACTCGGCCACAACCTCAACGATGCACGTTGATCACGGCGACATCAAATTTGATTACACCGGCCAGAGCGCCTTCTTTGCTCCGGTTGAGTGGAGCAACCAATAGTCCGGGGTAGATTACCCGGCGTATAAAGTTAGGATTCCCAAAATGGGGGCTGCGAATATTGCAGCTCCCGTTTCTTGCAGCCACCATTTTAGATAATTCTAGTGAACACCTCCAAGCATATAGAGTCGCTCATCAAACGTGACCGGATGATTGTTATTGCCGGCGTGGTGGCCGTGGTGGCCATCGCCTGGGGATACACCATCTACGTGGCCCAGAACAACGCGGAAATGGGAATGTCCATGAGCATAGACTCTGGCAATGTCAGATCCTGGACCGGCGTGGATTTCTTCCTGATGTTCGTAATGTGGGCGGTGATGATGGTGGCCATGATGGTGCCCAGTGCCGCACCCATGATCCTGCTTTTCGCAACCGTCAACCGCCGCCGCCAAGAGCAATCGCGGCCATTCGTCGCCACTGGTGTCTTCCTTTCCGGGTACCTGGTGATCTGGAGTGTTTTCTCATTAGGGGCAACTCTTGGCAACTGGGGCCTGCACCAAGCGTCGCTAATGACATCAATGATGGGCGGAAGTTCCAGCGGATACCTGGGCGGGGCATTGCTAATCACCGCCGGGGTGTTCCAATGGAGCCAGTTGAAATATGTCTGCCTGACCCATTGCCGCAGCCCGTTGAGCTTCCTGATGTCCGATTGGAAAGAGGGCACCGGCGGGGCTTTCAAAATGGGTTTGCTGCACGGACGCTATTGCTTGGGCTGCTGCTGGATTCTTATGACCCTGCTGTTTGTATTGGGAGTGATGAACCTGGTGTGGATAGCCGCACTAGCCGCGTTTGTGCTGGCGGAAAAAGTCATTCCCGGCGGGGAAAATGCCTCACGGACCACGGGCGTTCTGCTGGTTATCTGGGGCGCCTGGGTGGTTCTGGCGACGGCTATTTAACTAGGCTTCTTCCACTTGTAGCTTCACTTTCTCGATTGTCTCAACCAATGTCCCACCGGAGAAATCAAATCTGACCAACCCTTCACAATAATCTAAGGCAAGCACTGTTTTTTCTTTTGCAGTTGCCGTAATCGCAGTAAGAGCCGCCCGCCAAGGAATGTCACATCGATCGTCTTCAGCTGCTCCATCAGGAAGGGCGCCAGACGGCAGACCCGTGGTATGGAAGACGATTCCGTTGTCATTGCTAATCAACACCAGAGACGGAGTCTGAACATCTGAAAGACCTAATCCGGGTATCAGCGCGGCGCAGGTACTGGACATACCGTGTTGGCCAAAAATGACCAAGTCGTGGAACCCGGCGTCTAGCTCCTCAAACGCAGTTCGGAAAACCCGGAATATGTTATGCGCACGAATGTCTTCTCCGGAGGCCAGAAATAGGGCACACACCGGGAATTCACTGCCGGTCGCCGAGACTAGTCCGTCATGCCATTTGACCAGCTTCCCTAAATCATGGCTATCTGGAGTCTCCTGGTGTTCGAGCATTAGTTGATCCCTTCTTTTAAGCCGTGCAGCATGGCGTAAATCGCGTCGTTGATTGGCGTGGGGACTCCCGACTCTGCTCCGGCCCGGATCACCGCGCCGTTCAGCGCCTCGAGTTCCAGTGGACGACCAGCCATCAAGTCAGTGTGCATGGACGCCTGTAGGTCGGCTAAGTGCTCTTCTATGTAACTGGTCGTGTTGGCGACCATGTCTAAGTGCAGCGCCACGCCGCTGGCTCGACCTACCGCGTCGATCTCAGCCAAGCAGGCCAAGACAACTTTCCGCCAATGTGGTTGGGGCATCAGTTCTGCCAAGGTTGCCCGGGCCAAGGAAGTAACCCCAGCCATGGTGGCAATGAACAGAAACTTGCCCCACAGACCCGCTGTGATGTCCGGTAGCACTTCAGCCGGCACTTCCGCAGCGATGAAGGTGTCTCGAATCTCCAGGCAACGTTCTGTCTCTGAGCCGTCGGTCTCGCCCAGGATTATTCGCACCAAACTACCGGTCTGCTTGATTATTCCCGGCCCCAACAGACCAGCTTCTATGAATGCGGCTCCTGGAAGCACCGAACCTGATCCCAGCACATTGGCAGCCGTGATGTAGCTGTCAATGCCGTTTTGCAGGCACAGCACAGTGGTGTTGGGGCCAACCATTGGCTGCATGAACGGCAAGGCGACTTCGCTCTGATAGGTCTTTACGCAGAATAGGGCCAAGTCCACCTCTCCAACCGAAACCGGGTCATCAGTGGCAAGGCATCGGACTATGAATTCCTCGTCGTCCCGTACTACTTTGAGACCGTTGGTCCGTATGGCCTCTAAGTGAGCTCCGCGTGCGATGAGAGAGACTTCGTTCCCGGCGCGAACGAGCATACCGCCAAAATAACCGCCGGTACTGCCGGCTCCCATGACTGCAATTCGCATTTTATGTAGATACTCTTTTGTATTCTTTGAGCCCTGGTGAATCAACTGCATTCACGGGTAACGTTACTAGAAGGCCAACTAATGGCGCAATACTCAAGGCTGATTAGATGTCGTGTCTTTCATCTTTACGCGTAAATGATGTTCTTGACGCCTGTGGCATTTGTCCCTATTCTTTTGGTGGCCTTCTCATAGCATGAATCCAGAGCCGGCTACGTACACAATCAGTACGCGATCAACAGGAGTGGGACATGACCCAACAGCAATCCTCGCCACCAATTCCGGCGCCCGTTCCCCAACCGGAATCCGATTTTTATTGGGAAAAATGCAAAGAGGAAGAATTATGGCTGCGTCATTGCAAATCGTGTGACTCCTCCTACTTCTACCCCAGGGACATCTGCCCTGAGTGTTTCTCCAGAAATACAGACTGGATCAAGAGCAGTGGCAAGGGCATCATCCACACTTTCTCGATCGTCCACCGCGGACCCACTCCACCGTTCCGTGACAAGGCTCCTTACGTTCCGGTGATTATTGAACTAGAAGAAGGTCCCCGCATGCCCAGTAACCTGGTAATTGACGACCCACAACCAGAAAACATCAAAATTGGCTTGGCCGTGGAAGTGGTCTTTGAGGTTCTGGACGAAAAAATCACCCTCCCAAAATTCAAATTAAGCTAAAAAACTCCGCCGCCAATCCCACTAGTTTGGCAGGCGGACTAACGGAGTAAGCATGGCTGCCACAGGAGAACTACGAGGTAAGGTGGCGGTCGTAACCGGCGCCAGTCGAGGTATCGGGCGGGCTATGTCTCTGGCCTTTGCCGCCGCTGGCGCACAGGTAGTGGTGGCCGCTCGGACGGAAAACGAGGCCCCACCGGACTCGCCTTTCGCAAAATACGGTTCAGGCACCATCAACGACACGGCCCAGCAGATTGCCGAAGCCGGCGGCGAGGCGCTGCCGATTACGTGCGATGTCACCAAGTCAGAAGATCTCCGCGACCTGGCGGAGCGCACTGTTAAACACTTTGGCCGCATCGATATCGTGGCATCCAATGCCGGTGTCGACTGTGAATCTCCGGTAGTAGACCTGGAAGAAGAGTTGCTAGATCGTTGCTTAACGGTCAACATCCGTGGCCCAATTCTTCTCTGCAAATACGTCCTGCCACAGATGATCGAACAGAAAGGTGGCGGATCCATTTTCTGCATCACCTCCGGCGCATCAATGGGCTACCGTGAAAACCGCGTGGGCTATTCAATGAGCAAAGCCGCCCTAGACCGGGCCTATCTCAGCATTGCCGAAGAAGTTCGAGAGCACAATATTGCGGTCAATGTGCTTAGCCCTGGACGTGTGGACACCTGGATGAACCGCCGCGGCGACTGGCCCGGGACCGCCCATATACCCATGGAACAACCCGACTCAATCAATAACGCCGCCGTTTGGCTGGCCGCCCAGAAAGCTTCTACGTTCACCGCACAACGAATTGAACGGGCAGAATTCGGTACCAATTGGGGCCCGGGCATACCCGTGCCAACCCCGTAATCAGTTGATCAAACCAACAAGAGAGGAATACAAATGAGTACACCACGTAACGCCATGCAAGAAGTTTCACCAAAACTGGCCGAGTTAACAGCCGACATGCTATTTGGCGATGTTTGGGAACGCTCGGAGCTTTCTAAGCGTGACCGCAGCCTAATTACCGTCGCCAACCTGGTTGCGCTGTATCGGACCGATCAACTCCGAGGTCACATTGGCCGGGCGTTAGACAACGGCGTAACAAAGTCTGAGATCAGTGAAGTAATTCTGCACACCACTATGTATGCCGGCTGGCCCGTTGGTGCCAACGCTGTTCGCATTGCCAAAGAAGTTTTTGACGAGCGCGGCATTTAATCAGCGCGTTTTACCCTTGCCCAGCATCTTGTAATTTTGACGTTCAAGAGGGAAACCATGCCTAAAATGACCGGGGCCAAATACCTGGCCGAAACCCTAAAAGCCTATGGCGTATCCCACGTGTTCTTCGTGCCAGCGGTCCTACGTAGATCTCTGGCCGAGATGGATATGGTGGGTATCAAACGTGTGGTAACCCACGGCGAAAAGGCCGCTGCTTACATGGCCGACGGCTACGCCAGAGCCTCCAACAAGGTCGGGGTCTGTATGGCCCAGTCAGTCGGCGCAGTCAACCTGGCTGCTGGCCTACAAGATGCTTACTTAGGTCTGTCACCGGTTCTAGCCCTGACCGGACACAAGTCCAACTTGCAGCAGAGCCGCAACGCCTACCAGGAACTCGAACACTCAAAGCCATTTGCATCTGTAACCAAGTTCAGCGCAGAAGTCGATTCAGTGAACGACCTGCCCGGGCTGCTGCGCCAGGCCTTCCGCGAAGCCACCACCGGCGCTCCGGCGCCGGTGCATCTGGACTTCCAGGGCATCAGTGGCAACGTGGTTGAAGACGGAGAAGCTGATCTGGAAGTTCTGCTCGAAGAGTCGTTCACAGCGCGCCCGGCATTCAGGCCAGAGCCGGAACCGGAAAGAGTTCGTGAAGCAGCCCAAGTATTGGCCAACGCCCAGCGTCCGGTGATTATCGCAGGCGGCGGTGTCACATCGTCGGGTGCCAAGCAAGAAGTGCTGGAACTCGCCGAGTTGCTGAACATCCCGGTGGCGACTTCCCTGAACGCGAAGAACACAATTCCAGATAATCACCCGCTGGCTGTAGGGGTTGTCGGTTCCTATTCCCGCTGGTGCGCCAACCGGGTGGTCCATGAGGCCGACCTGGTCCTGTACATCGGCAGCCATACCGGCAGCCAGGTCACCAACGAGTGGCGTGTACCGGCCATCGGAACACCAGTGATTCAAATCGACATCGACCCTTCAGAACTGGGCCGAACCTACTCTGCTCAAGTGGCACTGCAAGGTGATGCTAAGGCCAGCACACGAAGGTTAATCGAGGCTTCAGAGCCGGTTGGAGACCGTTCGGCTTGGGTGTCTCGAGCCCAGGAACTAGTCAAAGAATGGCGAGACGAAGTTGCCCCACGTGCCAACTCTGAGGCGATTCCCATCATCCCGGAACGACTCTGCAACGAACTAACAAAGTGGTTGCCTTCCGATGCCATGCTAGTAGCCGACACCGGCCACGCCGGCATCTGGACCGGTTCCATGGTAGACATGAACGAACCCGGCCAAGGATTCATCCGCTGCGCCGGTTCTTTGGGTTGGGGATTGTCAGCGGCGATGGGCGCCAAGGCTGCCCTTCCTGACCGTCCCGTGGTCTGCTTCAGCGGCGACGGTGGTTTCTGGTATCACATAGCCGAGCTTGAGACTGCGGTAAGGAACAATATCCCCGTAGTGACAGTGGTCAACAACAACCATGCGTTGGCGCAAGACATGCGCGGCGACCGGCGGGCCTATGAGGGCCTGGAAGGAGGAAATCCGGAAGAACTCTGGAACTTCTCTGACATCGACCTATCAAAAGTAGCCGAGTCCATGGGCGCTTTCGGAATTCGAGTTACCAAACCTGGAGATATCCAGAATGCGATCGAACAGGCCATCGCATCGGGTCGCCCGGCGGTTGTTGATGTGGTGACAGATCAATTCGACAGCGAGGCTCCGGTTCCGTGGGCACCATAGTAGCTGCCAGTTAACAGCTTTAACCTATCGGCAAATAAAAAGCCCGCTAGTTTTAACTGGCGGGCTTTTTCGTTAAGTCTGTTTGGCTTTTCGTAGGAACTCTTTGGTGGCCTCGTAGTTTCGAGCGCCACCACGTTTTATGGGCGGCATCAGGTAGATGTTGTTGAGGCGGGCTGCTTGGAATTTCTCGTAAAGCTCCAGGGCTATGTCGACTCCGGAGCGTCCAGACTCCAACTCGGCCTTGACTGATTCTGGGACTGAGCTGAAAAGAACGCCGTCTTTTTCCAGGATTTGCAGCCCAAAATAGACTGGGTGGGTGCCTGCTTTATCGGCATGGTAACCGTACGATTCTCGGTACCGACCCACATGGTCAACATTGAAGATGGGTTGTGTGATTAAGAATTTTGCACCAGCTCGGACTTTGCGGACTGCTAGTTTCACTTCTTCTTCAATTGGCTTGCCGAGGTCTACAGTCGCGCCGACGCAGAAATCTGTGGGCGTGCGTAGGTTGCTTTCTTTGAAGTCACGTCCCTGGTTCATTTCAGCGATGCCGCTGATGAGTCCCGTGGGTTGATAGTCGTTTACCGAAGCTACACGGGGCTGGTCGTTTTTACCAAACGGGTCGCCCTGCACTACCACTACATTCTGCAAACCCAGCATTTGTGCGCCAAGCAATTGGGATTGCAAGGCCAGCTTGTTCATGTCGCGGGTTGCCATGGTAAATACGGCGTCTTTGCCAGTCCGCTGAATAGCAGCGGCCAACATAACCGAGTTGGTCCTGACGGCCCGTCCCGGATTGTATGCAACCGAGATGAAATTGGCATCTATCTGAGACTCGTCCACGATTGCCGTGTCACCGGAACGAGGCGGGGAGAAATCGCAGATGATCGACGTGTGGCCGGTGGCTTCGAAGCAGCCCTCGGTGATTTTCACCAAAGCTGCACCTCCAGTAGTTTTCTCCGGGATTTTTTACGAGTTAGGAAGATAGCTTGGCCAGATGGGCTTTGAACAGGTCAATGGATTTACGTTCAGACAGCCCAACGAAGTATCGGTATCCCATAATGTATTCCACGATGTCCCTGGCCATCATCAACAGATGATCTTTGGGCTCAGACAAGTGGAACAAACTGTCGACACCGTCTTCCAGACCGACGTAAAGAGTATCTTCCACCAAAAGGGTTTCATCCTTGGTCATCTCTTTACGGCCTATCCACCGGGCAAAGACAAATGGCAGGTTGGTCATGGTGTGCCATTCTTCGCCCAGGTCATACCGGTGAGAGTAGCCCCTGGAACCACGTCGGCGACGCAGAGCATCGTCCCCGGAGATCACAAAGGCGTCATGTTCGTCTGCCATCTCCACGTAGGAACCAGGGTTGCCATTGAATTTCTCAGCCAGCAACACGTCAAACAATCTGCGAGTGGTCGTATCTGCTGTACCCGCAGCAATCGTCGCCCCGACAAGTTCTTCAATGGGTTTCTTGGAATACAGCAGGTTGCTGCCGGCCTTGTTGGATGCTGAAAGACAGAAACCTGCTATAGGGTCACAGATATCTTCTAGTTCAAAACTATCTACCAGGCTAACCGGTCCGGCGTTGATCTCGCCGTCTCGTAATGCCTGGGGTATATCTTTGAGGCGCACATCCTTTAGGACGAGTCCACGGCGCTCCATATCGATATAAAAGGGTTCAAAGTTGAGATCTATAACTCGGCCGACAACGGTTGGCATGTATCTGCACCACGTAAAGGTCAAAAATTTAGGAGATTCTATTTCAGGGTCATCAAATAAACACGCTGGTGGGCTTGCGTGTCTATGTGAATCGCTTCCTGATTTTAGGGGTATTGAAAAACACCGTCAAGACGACCACAAAGAGAATAAACCAACAACTTAACCAGGTGTAAAAATAGCGCTAGACAAGTCCGCAGAATCGACATTGGCATAGCACTAACGTAAACTTGGCAATAGAGGAATATTTGCGTACTTTCGTATTCATAGCCAGCTTTTTTGTGCTTGCCGGTTTCATATTCTCTAGCTCTGCGGTCACCCGCGCCGACGAGGGTAACATCCTGGTGGTTGAGGCCAAAGCGGAGAGCCAATTCCCGGACGGGATAAAGTTCTCCGTAATTACCAGCAGCGTTGACGGTATCGATGACATTCGCGTGTTCTTCAGCAAAGTGGACCAACACGGCCGCAGCGCCTACCGATCGGTAGAATTCGAGGCTGGTGACCCCGGTGACAACGTAGTTGGCGAGTCCGTTCTCCCCAGCGGTTCCGGCGGCGATTATTATCCGCCTGGAACCAAGATCGAGTACTCATTTGAGGTCCGGGACAAGGCCGGCGCGGTGGTACGAACAGAGTCCAAAGAATTCGTCTACGAAGACAATCGGTTTGAATGGCTGACAGTTGTTGAAGACTTAATAACCGTTTATTACTACGGTGAATATGTGGAGGATCGCGCGAATATTGTTCTTGAGGCGGCCAAGCAAAATCTGCAAAAGATGGTGCCAGTGCTTGGCATTGCCCCCACTGAGCCGCTACGAATCGTTTCCTACAATAATTACCGGCATATGGCCTCAGCGTTGCCTTTCCGCTCCCAGGCCGTCAGTGAAGGCTTACAGACCCAGGGAATGGCCTTCAGCAACGAGCGTGTCCTGTTGGTCCATGGTTTTGACCCAACAGTGACCGGGACTGTTTCCCATGAATTTACTCACCTGCTAGTGGGCGAGGCTGCCGGGTCAGCTATCAGCCAGGTACCATCCTGGCTCAATGAAGGTCTAGCCGAGTACGGAAACATAGACCCCACTGATGACTATGATGCTGCCCTCCGCTATGGAATCTACACCCGCAGGATCAAACCACTGTGGTATTTGAATTCTTTTGGCGGCACCCCGGAAGATATCATCATTGCCTATGGCCAAGGCCGTTCGGTGGTCCAGTACATGATTGACACCTACGGGGAAGGCCGCATGGCAGCTTTGTTCCCAGTGCTACAACGTACCTTGGATATCGACCTGGCATTGTTGGAGGTATACGGGCTGGACCAATTTGGCCTGGATTCTGCCTGGCGCACGTTCATGGGTCTGGAACCGCTGCCATCTCCCGACGAACTGGAAACCCAACTAGGCGATACGTCAGAAAGCACTGCCATCGAAGACGCATCTCCGGAAGATTCTGGTGACGCGCCAGACTCTTTTGCAGGTACCAGTTTGCCGGAAAGCACACCGGAGGCAGAAGACCAAGTAACCGGGGACGCTGAGGACGGTGATGAGCAGCCGGTGGACGGTTCTAATTCGCCAGGGTGCAGTGTAGCGGCCAGTGGATCAGGCGGCGATCCGACTGGGATTGGCATGCTGTTGTTGCTGGGTAGCCCGCTGGGATTAGTGGCATTACCCCGATTGCGCCGTCGCTGGCCCTTCCGCTAGCCTGACTTTAAACAAACACTCGTTTCTACTTGGGTAGAGTTGTGCCTATCGTTTAGCCGACCGGTGGGTCAACGGGCTCGGGGGTTGAAGGCGTCATTCACTGCATCACCCAGCAGATTGAAAGTGAACAGCAGCACTGAAAGGGTGAGCACCGGGAACAGCAAAAGATGCGGGTTGGACCGCAGCACTGAGATGCTACCGTTCTCGAAAATCATCAGCCCAAGACTTGGCGTTGGCGGCTGAATACCAATGCCCAAGAAGCTCAGCAGAATCTCTGATCCGGCCACAGCAGCCAGTCCGGCTGAAACCGTGACGATTACGGGTCCCATGACGTTGGGCAAAACATGCCGAAATAGTATTCGTGGCGTAGTCGCGCCAATAGACCGAGCGGCTTCCACGTATTGGTTCTCCCGGACCTGCAAGACCTGACCACGTACCAATCTGGCCATCCCAAACCAAGAAAAAATGGTCAAGGCCATCGATAGAACCAGATAGTCAACGACGCCAAGACTCACAATGTCGAAGTTTACGACGTCTTCTATCTCCCTGACCCATTTGGTGACCGGCGCCTTGACGGTGGAGATGATTATCAACACAAGGAAAATCTCAGGGAACGCCGAAGTCACCTCCCCCACCCGCATTATCAAGGTGTCTATGTATTTGCCAAAATAACCGGCCAACAACCCCATGGTGATGCCAATGGCCAGGCTGCCCGTTACCAGAGTAACTATGGTGATGATTACAGTGGTACGCAGTCCGTAGATGATTCTAGTCATCTGATCGCGTCCCAGCCGGTCGGTCCCAAACGGGTGGGTTATGCTGGGGCCCTGCTTGGCAATGGACAGGTTTTGGTCGTTGTAGTCGTACGGAGTGACCACCGGAGCCAATATCCCTGCCCCGTACATCACAACGATTATCGAGAGGCAGGCAACTCCGATTTTCTTCCGGAGCAACCTGTGGAATGAAATTGCCCAATAACTACGGCTAACCTGGTCTCTTTCGCCAAGGCCTGGTTGCTCTACCTCGTTAAGAAGCATATTCGCCCCCCAGTCTGATTCTGGGGTCCAACCAGGGGTACAACATGTCAACTAGCAGGTTGGCAATCACAAACATCGTGGTGCCAATGATTATCACGGCGTTGATGATCGGGAAGTCCCTAGAAAATATGGACTCGATGAACAGGTTTCCAATGCCAGGAATGCCGAAGAACCGCTCCACGATGAACGAGGTAAATGCTATTCCAGCCAGGGAGAATCCCAGCATGGTAATCACCGGGATCATGGCGTTTCTCAGGACGTGCCGACGCTGCACCACAAATTCGGACAACCCCTTGGCGCGGGCCGTGCGGATATAGTCCTGCCCGATCACTTCCAGAGTGCTGGCGCGGGTCAACCTGGTGATGATGGCGATGCCCGGCACACCCATGACCACTGCGGGCAATATTATTCTCGTGTCAAAAAATCCTCCCCATCCGTGGGTGGGAAGAATATCCAGCTTTAAGGCAAACACCAGTAGCACGACCGGCGCAGTGAGAAAAACGGGTATGGATTGGCCAAGCAGCGTCATGGCAACGGTCCCCGTGTCCCAGAATGTCCCTTGACGCAGGGCGGCAAAGAGACCCAAGGGTATGCCAATAGACACAGATAGGAAGAGCGCCGCAAAATTCAACTGAGCGGATACCCACATTTTCTTTTTCAGGAGTTCGCTAACGGTCCGGCCACGGTATTTGAAGCTTTCGCCAAAATCGCCACGGACTACGTTACTCAGATAGCGACCGTATTGGATGAAAATAGGGTCGTTGAAGCCTCGTTGCTCTCGGATACGCTCAACGACTTTTTCGTCGGCGTATTGACCCATCAGCACTTCAACCGGGTCTCCCGGACCAAATCTACCTAGGGCGAAGGTAATGAACGACACAATCAATAGGATGATTGGCAGCCATAACAATCGCTTAGCTATATAAGTCCCCAATCTGTAGTCCTACCCTACTTGTCTGTCAGGTAAACGTGCCTGAGTTTGGGGATAATCAGCGGCGTTTGCAGGTAGTCGTGCACATTGGGTTTCACCAACAGATATCGCTCGCCGCTGTACCAGAGGGGGATCCAGGGCGCGTCATCCAAGATGGTCTGTTCAACTTCGCTGTATATGCTGAAGCGCAGCGTTTCGTCGCCCTCGGTCCGAGCTTGTTCCAAAAGTGAATCCACTTTCGGGCTCCTGTAATTCGTGTGGTTGTTGCTGGAATCGCTATAGAACAGAATGTCTAGGAAGTTCTCGGGGTCTGGATAGTCGGCAATCCAACCAATATCAAACATCTGGAAACGCCGTTTGTTCAAGTCCTTCAAGAACGTGGCAAATTCAGTCTGTTGGAACTCGGTCTTAATCCCGAGGTTTTTCTCCCACATCGCCAATATAACTTCCATATCCAGGCTCACGTTGGCGCCGAAGCTGCCTGGCGTGGTGATAGTGATGGGAGGCATGTCGTCCAGGTTGTCGCCATACTTGGATTCAAGCAGCAGTTGTTTAGCCCTTTCCGGGTCAAACTCATAGCCGGAAATAGATGGGTTGAAGCCAGGGAAACCGGGCGGCAGAATGCCGGTGGCCGGCACAACCTGGTCGCCCAAAACGATGGTCGCAATCTCGTTTTTGTCGATCGCCAGGTTCAAGGCCTTGCGGACATTGATGTCGTCCAAGGGTGGTTCGTTCACATTCAGGCCAATGTACTGGATGCTGAAAGACGGAGCGGCCCGTAAAAGCTCAGCATTTAAGCTATGGGTGGGATCAAGTAGCCGGTCCAAGTCGGCTAAACCGACGCCAGCGATATCGATTTCATCGTTCTCGTACATCAGCATTGACGTGCCGCCGCTGAGAATCATTTCGACTTCAGCCAGTTTTGCTGCGCCCAAGTGGTAGCCTTCGTGGCGGCTTAGTACCAGCGTTTCACCCACTTTGTAATCGGTCATCTTGAACGGTCCAGTCCCGTTGGGCTCCCGGAACCAGCTCTTGGGGTTGGCATCAACGTTTTCTTGGTCTAGAACAAAGGCCGTTGGGTATGTGAGTTTGGCCAAGAAGAACGACTTGGATTCGTCGATTGTGATTTCAATGGTGTGCTCGTTGATGACGCGGACGCCGGAAATTTCCAGTGCATCGCCGGTCAACTTGGCGTCTACACCGACGATGTCTCCCAGATACTGGTCAACATTGGGGGCTTCGGTCAGCGGGTTGGTAGCCCTTTCCAGTGACCAACGAACGTCCTCAGCTGTTACCGGTTTACCATTGTGGAACGTGGCGTCTGGGCGAATCCTAAACGTATAGACTCGGCCATCGGTTGAGATGTCCCAACTCTCAGCCAAGTCGGCTACCACGTTCAAATCAGTGTCGATCGTTACCAACCCGCCAAACACTTCAACTATGATCTGTGCGGAAGTAGCGTCCGTTGTAAGGTGAGGATCAAGAGTGGGCGGGTCAACGAACAGGCGCACAAAGCGTCCGCCTTCCAAAGGTTCGCCGCTGTCTTCTGCACCGCTGGTCTCAGCAGCGCTGGATGAGGCGGTAGCTTCGGGTGTTTTTTTAGTTGTTTCAGAACTGTCGCTACTCGATGAACCGGAACATCCGGCCAGCAAAACCAGCAATCCAAAGGCCAACAAGAGTGTTTTCCAACCCATAGTCTTGATCCTTAATAAATAAAATATATCGGTCTAATCTTTAATATTGGGTATTTGAGAGCGGGATTTTAGCGTATTGGTCTAAGCCTATTTTAGGTAGCCAAGCCGCTTTATTACAATGGAACGATTGGGCCGTTTCCGTAATTCAGCGTTTTGAGCCTATGGCCAATCGCTGATACTCCTTGTAAGAGCCACGCTCATTTGCTAACATATTTGAGCCTACTTGAAACTGTGTCCGGTTGGCCGTGCCCCTGGGATATTTCCAACCAAGACGTAGTATCTAAAATTTCATCGCGGCGAGCGTAGCCAAGAGGCCTAAGGCGCCTGTCTGTGGCACAGGAGATCACGGGTTCGAATCCCGTCGCTCGCCCCACCAGCAATTTTACTCGATTCATTCCTAACAAGCGCCCGTAGCTCAACGGATAGAGTACTGGGCTTCGAACCCAGGGGTTGTGAGTTCGAATCTCGCCGGGCGCACCACTTGCTAGGCACAAAGAAGCCCTCTGACTACATGTCAGGGGGCTTCTTCTTTAGGCTATCTGTGCAGATTCTGTGCAACTTTTATTTTTGGGGCAAGAATTCAGAGGGGACGGAAAGTTGGGCCTAGGGTTAGACCTGCAGTTGGTTGGCGATCAGGACTGCCAGAACTGGGACCATTCCCAGGTTGGTGCCATCAGAATGACCTTTATGGGCCACTAAATCAGACCGATTGTGCATGTGTCAGTTGTTGGCTCCATTAACACAGGACCGCCAGGTTTTGGGTGGTTTTGAGGGACCGTCACTCCCCCTCCTTCTTTTTTGATGCCTGAACCCGTTCTCGTTCCCGGCGCCTGGCAGCGTAGCATTTGCCACTGCTACGAATTGATTAAGGGCAGCACCATATTGGCAATTTAGTTGGGGGAAAGACAAAGGCGTTGCGAAGAACTCGTTTTGGAAACCTCGAACTTAGATCAAACCGGGGTATAGCAGTCTGGACTCAGACTGTTAGGTCAGTGGGGAACGGGACCACCCCGGTGCCGTCAATCATGTGTTTGGGCATGAAGTATTCGCGACTTTCCGGGCCACCGAACCCTTCAATGAAAGATTGCACGATTCCATCAGACTCCAGAGCTGCGCGGACAATTTGCTTGTTAAAGTTACTGATGCTTTCAGATCCGATGAACTCATCAACCGGCATCCAGAGACATTCTTGAATCTCGGCGGTCTGCATGGTGATCTCTTTGCTCAATGGGCGAAGTTTACCAACAAAGTAGATATCTGATTTTCCGTAACGGTAGCCGTGCCATTGCCGGAAACAGGCAATGGACTCAAACACTGCTTTGACGCCGGTCTCCTCAAAGACCTCTCGTTCTACAGCCTGTCCAAGGTGTTCACCGGCCAGCAGCGCTCCACCGGGCAGTTTTAGAGTTGGTTTTCGTCCCCCAACACCGTATTTCTCTCGTACTACCAACAGGTCATTCTCTGGAGTTAGCACTACCCCGCCAATTCCGATGTAATGGGTGGCAAATGGTGGGATGTGAGAGCCGGCAACCAAAAGGCACGTGAGCAGGATATAGTCGTCGCCCGTATGGTGAAAATCAAATCCCCGGTCAATGGCCTTGGGAAGCAACGCCGATTGAACCTTGGGTATCTCCAGCCAGATGGTCAGGTAGCCATCGGCGGTCCATTGCTCCATTGATATGGCAAGCCTGGCATCAAATTCTTCTGGGTCGGCGGGCAATCCGGAGGGAACGATTACCATACCGTTGAAAGGGTTGGGTTTGCACTCTAGAATCTCTGCCATTTGTGCCTCGTTTATTTATGGTTAGATACGCCGGGAATCGGCTGGTTTGAAGTCCCATGCAGTCAGGTGACGGATGCATAGCATACTCCAAAATCATAACCGGAAAACAGTCACTATAACCGTGTAAAATTGACACTTTAGGGTGGCTTTATGACTACAAACTGGCCATTATGTAAACAATTCAGAATTCCGCCCTGTGCTAAGATTTCTCCATGCCCCTCTCACAGTTTCATCCACTGGTTCAAGAGTGGTTCAATACCAGGTTTTCAGAGCCAACCGACGCCCAGGTTGACGGCTGGCCAGCCATTGCGGAGGGTCGCCACACGCTGATTGCGGCTCCCACTGGGTCGGGCAAGACCCTGGCCGCATTCATGACCTGCATCGACAGTCTGATCCGGCAGGGGCTGGCCGGCGAGATACCAGATACCACCCAGGTGGTTTACGTATCACCCCTGAAAGCCCTCTCCAACGACATCCAGAAAAACCTGTCTACACCACTGGAAGAAATTTCTGTACTGGCAGAAGCTGCTGGAACACCGTTGCCGGAGATTCGAGCGGTCGTGCGCACCGGGGACACCAAGGCCTACGACCGCGCCAAGATGGCAAAACGCCCGCCCCATATCCTGATCACCACCCCAGAGTCGCTCTACATACTGCTTACTTCCAGAAGTGGACGCCAAGGTCTGACCGGTGTCCGAACGTTGATTCTTGATGAGATACACGCGGTGGCAGACGACAAACGTGGCTCCCATCTTTCGCTGTCAGTTGAGCGACTTTGCGCCTTAGCAGATAACCCAATCGTCCGCATCGGTCTTTCGGCCACCCAGCGGCCTATAGAAGAAATTGGTCGGCTCTTGGTGGGTAGTAATTCCATATCTGCCGACAACAAACCTGATTGCTTGATCGTGAACACCGGTCACGCCAGGACAATAGATCTGGCCATCGAATTGCCACTGCGAGAGTTGGGCCCCATTGCCTCCCATGAGATGTGGGGCGAGGCATTGGACTCGGTGGCCGACCTGGTACGCGCACATGGAACCACGTTGGTTTTCGTTAATACTCGGAGGTTGGTGGAACGGCTGTCCCATCAACTTTCCGAGCGACTGGGTGAAGACGCTGTCGTCGCCCATCACGGCAGCCTTTCTCGCACCACCCGCTTGGCCGCCGAACAGAAACTCAAGGGAGGACTGGTCAAGGTCTGTGTTGCCACGGCCTCACTTGAACTGGGAATCGATATCGGAGTTGTAGACCTGGTCTGCCAGATTGGTTCTCCCAGGTCAATTGGCGTGTTGCTCCAGCGTGTAGGCCGTTCTGGTCACCAAGTTGGAGGCACGCCGAAGGGAAGACTGTTTCCGTTGACTCGAGACGAACTTTCAGAATGTATTGCCTTGGCCAGGGCGGTCAAACGAGGCAACCTAGACACTCTAGTAATACCGCCTTGGCCGATAGACGTGCTGGCCCAGCAGATTGTGGCATCCTGCGCTCAAGAAGAATGGACCGAGAATGACCTGTTCGCCCTGAGTCGCAGCGCCTACCCGTACCGCGAACTGCCGCGAGAGAAGTTTGACCACGTAGTGGAGGTCCTCTCCGAGGGGTTCACGTTGCGGCAGGGACGTCGCGGGGCGTTTCTCCACCGCGACGGTATCAATCTGAAGGTCAAAGGAAGACGCGGCGCGCCCATCGCGGCCATGACCAGCGGCGGTGCAATTCCAAACAACGCCGATTACGACGTGATCCTTGAACCCGAAGAAACTTTTGTCGGGACCGTAAATGAAGACTTTGCCATTGAGAGCTTGGCCGGCGATGTGTTTCTGTTGGGGAACACTCCCTGGAAAATTCGCCGAGTGGAAAGCGGCAAGGTTCGCGTGGAAGACGCCCAGGGCCAGCCGCCATCAGTGCCGTTTTGGCTTGGCGAAGCTCCGGGCCGCACCTGGGAATTGTCCCAGGAAGCCTCCGAGTTGCGGGAAGGCATAGATCAACGCCTGGATGACCATGCAGTAGCTCAGGCCTGGGTGATGGCAGAGTCAGGAGTCGACGAAGAATCCAGCCGTCAATTGGTTGCTTATCTTGAAGAAGGTAAGCGAGTCTTGGGAGTTGTCCCGTCCATGGCTAAGGTTGTGGCCGAGCGGTTCTTCGATGAGAGCGGCGGCATGCAACTGGTGATACATGCGCCTTTTGGGGCCAAGATTAACCGCGCGTGGGGCATGGCCTTGCGCAAGAAGATCTGTCGGGCCTTCGATTTTGAATTGCAGGCAACCGCCACCGATGATGGTCTGAACTTTGCCCTTGGTCCCGGCCTGTCCATGCCGGTCGACGACGTATTCACCTACGTGAACGAACGGACCATTCAAGACGTGTTGCAACAGGCCATCCTGCAGGCGCCATTGTTTGGCACTCGCTGGCGTTGGAACGCGACCAGATCGCTGGCGATATTGCGTCACTCCGGTGGCCGCAAAGTACCTGCGCCCCTGATTCGGATGCGTTCTGAAGACCTGTTAGCTTCGGTTTTTCCTGCTCAGGTGGCCTGTCAGGACAACGCAATTCCGGGCGATATTGAGATCCCTGACCATCCATTGGTTTTTGAGACCATGCGCGATTGTTTGACTGAAGCCATGGACGTTGAAGGCTGCAAGGAATTACTAGGCGGTATCAACGACGGCAGCATTGAGATATTTGGCCGGGACACGGTCCAGCCGTCGGCTTTCTCCCATCAGATTCTGAACGCCATGCCCTACGCCTTCTTGGATGACGCGCCGCTGGAAGAGCGTCGAGCCAGGGCAGTATTCCTGCGGCGCGCTCTGCCTGAGGACTCGCGGGACTTGAGCGCTTTGAATCCAGCAGCCATCGTGCAGGAATCGATCAACGCCTGGCCTCGAATGCAGGACGCCGACGAACTCCACGATGCGCTTTTGATTCTGGGAGTGTTGGCAGAGTCGACAGCCCTCGCCAGCGCCGCTCAAAACTGCATGGGGGCCATTCCCCTCTGGTTTGAATCGCTGATGGCCGCAGGTAGTGTTTATAAAATGCAATCGGACGGCGTCTACTACTGGGTGGCTGCTGAGCGCCTGTCACTCCTGCGTCCGGTCTACCCGAAAGCTTCTTTCTCACCCGTTCCACCAGCCCATCTGCTAGAGGCTTCTGTCGAAAATAAGAACGCCAGAGAAGACAACATCTATTGGGTGATGCGCGGCTGGGTGGAATGCTCCGGCCCCCTGACCGCCACGGAATTGGTCCTGGCTTTAGGACTGCCCCTTGACGACGTCGTTTACGGATTGGCGACACTGAAGAACGAAGGTGTTGTCCTCAGAGGGAGTTTCCGAACCGAAATAGAGGAAGAAGAATTCTGCGACCGCCGCATACTCTTCCGAATACACCGCTCCACCATTGACACACTCCGGCGGGAGGTTGAACCGGTACCGCCGGCAGCCTTCATGCGATTCCTTCTGCGTTGGCAGCACGTTGACCCGGCAGTACGACTCCAAGGGGAGGGCGGCCTGCTGACGGCGATCGAACAGCTACAGGGATTTGAGTCAGCATCAGGTGCCATCGAAGACGAAGTTCTGCTGCCCAGGGTTTCAGATTACAGCTCAGCCATGCTGGACCGACTTTGTCTGGGCGGAGAAGTCCTCTGGGGCCGTGTTTCGTCAAAGACCACCCAGAAACCAAACGACGAATCAATGCCATTGAGCCGGTCATCGTTCACCAGAGCTACGCCAATAACAATGGTGCTGCGCGATTCGCTAGACTGGATTCTGGGCCCAACCGACCCCGATTCAGAGCAACTAACCGGTGCGGTTAAGGAAGTGGCTGAAGTCCTGAAAAACCGGGGGGCGTCATTCTTGTCGGACATTGTTACGGCGACCCAGCGTTTGCCATCAGATGTCGAAGAAGCGCTCTGGACGCTGGCAGCAACGGGACGGGCCACTGTAGACGGCGTTGAAGCACTGCGCCAACGGTTGGGCGGTACGGTGCGTCGGCCCCGCAGAAACAACAGACGCGGTGGCCGGGACGACTCCCACACCAGCCTGAACCGGCGGCGTGGGTACAGTCGTTGGTCATTGCTAGAACCTTTCGACCCCGTGGACGACCGCAGTGAACCCATCGCAAGACAACTTTTGGACCGTTACGGCCTCATATTTCCAGAGTTGCTGGCCCGTGATGGCCTCACCTACCGCTGGCGAGACCTGGTGCGAGTGCTGCGGCGATTGGAAGCCAGAGGGGAGATTAGGGGTGGTCGGTTTGTCTCGGGATACATCGGCGAGCAATTCGCTCTGCCGGAAGCCGTTGATCAGTTGCGCAAGACCAAGAACACTGAGGCAGATGGTCGATTTATTTCTGTGTCTGCGTGCGACTCGCTGAACCTTGCTGGAATCACCTCACCTGGGAGGCGAGTACCTGCATTGGGACGGAACCGTCTGGTGTACCGCGACGGCGTTCCCATCGCGTCGATGGAAAACGGTGCGGTGGTTGAGTTGACCAACGTCAGCCCTGAAATCATGGACCAAGCCAAAATCGCCCTCAGCGTGCCCATCTCCCATTCCGGGTATCAGATGGATCATCCGGATTTGGTGATCGTTTAAAATTCACCTGTTGGTCCTCTAACAAGCTCCACAATTGATAATCAAGGGTGCCTATGCTAACGTTGCTAAGCACTTTCTACGCCTCTCCACCCAATTAAATCCAGACCAACATGCCTGGTTCATCGGGTGACTGGATTGGCAATTTCACAAAGGCGGCCCCATTGTCCGAGTTTCGTTTTTCATCCAACCCAAACCAGGCGCATATGGTTGACTGGCAACCCTGGGGTTCCGCTGCATTTGCCAAAGCCCAAGAAAAAGATAGACCTGTTTTTCTGTCCATTTCCGCCGTGTGGTGCTACTGGTGCCACGTGATGGATGAGACCACCTATACCGACCCCGATGTACAAGAGATTCTCAGCGAGAACTTTGTAGCCATTCGGGTGGACAATGACCACCGTCCGGATATCAACTCCAGATATAACGTGGGCGGCTGGCCCACCACTGGTTTTCTCACCGGGCACGGCGGTTTGGTCGGCGGCGCCACCTACCTACCTCCCGACCAGCTGATTTCCATGATGGCGGAGTTTATTGACGCCTATAAGAACGACCGCACTACCCTTTACACGGAAGCCAGAGAACTACTGGGCCGACGCCGGACCCACGCACGCCGAATCGTTGCGGGGCCCAAACTGGATGTGTCGGTTGTGGACATGGTTTCGCGCATCGTCGCTGGAGCTTATGACTCCACCAACGGCGGTTTTGGCAGCGAGCCCAAGTTCCCAAATGCCTCGATAGTGCGCTTTGTAAACCATCTCTACCGCACCAGTGGCGAAGATTTTTATGGTTCCATGTTAATCAAGACCCTAGACAGCATGTCCCAAGGTCAGGTCTTGGATGCTGCCGATGGCGGGTTCTTCAGGCACTGTGCCGAGGCAGACTGGACCCAACCACAGCACGAAAAACTTCTGGAAGACAATCTCAATTTGGTCCGGGAATTCCTTGACTCCAGCATCTTGTTGGAACGCCCTCGATACCGTGATACGGCCAAGCAGACCATCAGTTATCTAATGGATCAGCTATACGACCCCGCTGTGCCCGGATTCAGGGGCAGCCAAGGTGCTCATTCCGAATATTTCTCCCTGAGTGCCGACCACAGGACTGTCGAAGGCCGTCCTGACTCGGACCCATCTTGTTACGTCAGCAGCAATGCCCTCGCCGTAACTGTACTTCTGGATGCGGCTTGGAAGTTGGGCAACATGGAGCTTCAAAAGATAGCTCTGCAGGTATTGGAGCGATTGGATTCGATGGCCCAATCTGACTCTTTTAGCCATGTGTACTCAAACGATGGGCCGTCAGATGCGCCGGCATTCTTCTCGGATTATGCCTGGCTACTGACCGCGTTGGTCCAGGCTCACGGCAAGACTGCCAACGAGACTTATCTAACACGAGCCGTCGCAGTCGCACAGTTGATGGTAGAGAATTTCTTCGACCAAGAAGGCGGCGGTTTCTACGACATTACAGAAGATCCAGAGGCAGTTGGCCATTTGGCGATCAGAGAGAAAACCCTGGCCGATAACACCGTTGCGGCCGAGGCATTGATCCGACTGCACCAAGCGACCAGAAATGGCGACTACCGGCAGGTTGCAGAGGCCACTTTGAGCGCCTTTGTTGAAAGCTTCCGCGAGAACGGCGAGTTTGCCGCAGACTATGGTCTGGCGGTTCATATGCTCAAGAATGACATGGTTGAAGTGACCGTTGAGGGGAACCCGGAAGATCTCGGCTGCCAAGAACTTATAGCCGCAGCCGCACAGCTCCCTCAGCCAAATTTAGATATCAAGACAGTGAGTGCCGCTGAAGGTGACACGATTGCCCGGGCCCACGTGTGCCTGGATACCGTGTGCCTGCCGCCAGTGGACTCACCCTCAGCCTTGGCAGAAGCGGTGGCTGGGCTGACCAACCAACCGGAAAATCCATTTCAAGATATTTTCCAAGTCTTCCCCGGCAATTAGACTTGGTGAATCCAAAACCAAGTAGCCGGGCTTTTTATCTCAGCTGTATCATTACACCAATAAACACCTAGAGTTGATGGAGGAATTGCGTGCTGCGTAGCGCGGACTGCGGGTCCCTAAGAAGCGAAAATGCCGACGATCAAGTAACCCTGGCTGGCTGGATCGGACGGAGGCGTGACCACGGCGGAATCATATTCCTGGACCTTAGAGATCGATCCGGGATTGTCCAAGTGGTGTTCAATCCTGAGACTGCGGCGGAGGCTACTCGCATTGCCGAGGAGCTTCGGCCAGAGTGGGTCGTGCAGATTAAAGGCACGGTCAACCGACGACCAGACGGCAGCGGCAACCCGGCCATCGCCACCGGAGAAGTGGAGGTCATGGCCTCTGAAGTCACAGTGCTGAACCGTTCGCTAACGCCTCCTTTCTACATTGACGATGAGGCTGAGGCTGATGAAAGCCTGCGTCTGCGTTACCGATACTTGGACCTGCGCCGCCCGCCCATGCTGCGCAACCTGACATTGCGGCATAACGTAGTTAAATACATTCGCAATTTCTTGAATGACCGGGATTTTCTGGAGATAGAGACTCCGATTCTCATCAAGAGCACCCCGGAAGGCGCCCGCGACTTCCTCGTGCCCAGCCGAATGCAACCCGGAAGTTTCTACGCTCTGCCGCAGTCGCCACAGCAGATGAAGCAATTGCTCATGGTGGCTGGCGTAGAACGTTATTTCCAGATCGCCCGATGCTTCCGTGACGAAGATCTGCGTGCTGACCGTCAATTGGAGTTCACGCAGTTGGACTTGGAGATGAGCTTCGTTGAAGAAAAAGACATCCTCGACCTGACCGAAGAACTCTATATTGGAATGATTGAATCGGTGTCTCCGGAGAAGAAACTCCGCAAACCGTTCCCGAGAATCAGCCATGCAGAGGCGATGGAACGCTACGCCTCCGACAAGCCAGACTTGAGATTTGGCCTGGAGATGACCGATGTCTCAGACCTGGCCAAAGAGACTGAATTTAGGGTCTTTTTGTCCACTGTGGATGGCGGTGGCCAAATCAAGGGATTTGTCGTGCCTGGCCAAGCCCAGTTTGTGACCGGACAGGTCAAGGAGCTGGAAGACACTGCCAAAGCGGCCGGAGCAGGCGGACTGGTCTACATTCGCTACCGCGGCACCAACTCGGTTGGACAGCTTATGAGCGAAGAGATTTTGGAGTCAGCCGGGCTGCGCATGCCCCCGGAATGGCACCAGCGTCTCGCAGACAAGATGGGAGCCGGGCCAGGAGACATGATTCTCTTGATGGCCGGCAAGCAACCTCGACTGAACAACTGGCTGTCAGCCATGCGGATGCGTGTAAGCGAATTGCTGGAGCTTACCGACCCCAACGAATTGGCCTTTGCATTTGTCACCAGCTTCCCGCTGTTCGACTGGAACGAGGACGCCAAGCGTTGGGACTCGTCTCACCATCCCTTCACGTCACCGGCCGACGGCCAGGAAACTGACTTGGATGGAGACGATTTGGGATCGATTAAATCCAAGGCTTATGACTTGGTCTGTAATGGGTCAGAACTGGCCAGCGGCAGTATCCGGATTCATAACCGGCAATTGCAGGAAAAGATATTTGGGATACTGGGCCACTCCAAAGAAGACACAGTCGCCCAGTTTGGCCAGTTACTGGAAGCCTTTGAGTACGGGGCACCGCCCCACGGCGGAATCGCACCCGGCATTGACCGGTTGGTTGCCATACTCTGCGGCAGCGCATCCATCCGTGATGTAATCGCCTTCCCCAAGACCCAGAGCGGGTCCGACCTGTTGTTTGACGCGCCCACCTCAGTGGACCCAAAACAACTGGAGGAACTCTACCTTGAAAGTACATTTAAACCCGAGTAATCGCTTTAGTTAGAAAATAAAAAAGGCCCGCGAATCAGTCCGCGGGCCTTTTTTATTACCTGTTTAAGAACCTATCTACTTAAGCAGCGCCTCTGCGGGCGGCGCCGGTTAGGCTGGCTCTGGTATAGAAGGCCAAAGCTGCGGCTTCTGTGTTCTCTGCTTTACCGGCCCATGCAGCTAATGGCGCTCCCTGCAGGCTCCGACCAAAGGAGAAGCTCAACTCCCAGGGTGCCCGCGCATCGGCGGCCTGCTGGTTGAGGGCGTTCAGGTTGGCAGTAACCGAGTCGTCGGGCTCGCCACCCGAGAGGAATACTACACCGGGCACCGAGGCCGGCAACACACGTTTGAAGACTTCAATCGTCCGCTCAGCAACTTCCTTGGGGTCGGCCCGTTTGGCGGCAGCCCCACCAGAAATCACCATGCTTGGCTTCAGCAGCATTCCCTCAAGATCAACCTTCTGTTGGGCCAGTTGGTCAAAAACCTCACGTAAGGTTTCTTCGGTAACTTCAAAACATCGGTCGATGCCGTGGTCACCGTCGCGCAGAATTTCTGGTTCTACGATGGGAACCAATCCGGCCTCTTGGCTGAGAGCAGCAAAGCGGGCCAGGGAATGGGCGTTGGCTGCGATGCAATATGAAGATGGCGTGCTGTCAGTGATGCTGATCACCGCGCGCCACTTGGTAAACCCGGCTCCAAGTTCGACATATTCCTTCAGGCGGTCACGGAGACCGTCCAAACCTTCAGTCACCAGTTCGTCCGGGGATTCCGGCAGTGGGATGGTGCCCTTGTCGACTTTGATCCCGGATATAATTCCCTGGTCTGCTAGCACCTTGACCATCCGGGAGCCGTCGGCGGCGTTCTGCCTGATGGTCTCATCAAAGAGAATCACGCCGCTGATGAATTCATTCACACCAGCGGTGCGAAATAGCATCTCGCGGTAGTTCCGGCGGTTGTCCTCGGTGGACTCCACGTTGATGCTGTCAAATCGTCTTTTAATTGTTCCGCCACTTTCGTCGGCTGCCAGGATACCTTTACCTTCTGCAACCAGCGCTTGAGCGGTTTGTACTAATCGCGCCTTATCCATAGATCACCTCTCGCTCCCATATTATCCTGGTTATGTCTAGTATCAAGCAAGACTCTTAGCTGCCACTAATCACAGACACTGTCGATTCGACAACGTCTTTGTTACCCAAAATCAGGGGAGTCCGTTGGTGTAATTCGGTTGGAGTTATATCAAGGATACGTTCGTATCCGGTGGAAGCAGCCCCGCCGGCCTGTTCGGCCACAAATCCCAGGGGGTTGGCTTCATACATCAATCGCAGTCGGCCACTCTTTCGGTTGATATCGGCCGGGTAGGCGAATATGCCGCCCTTTAAAAGGTTTCTATGAAAATCAGCAACCAGAGAACCCACGTAACGCTGGGAATACTTATCGCGCAGCAGGCCTATCGCCTTTTTTGTGGGCTCATCTAGGACTTTGCTATTTCCTTCATTGGTGCTGTAGTAAGGGCAATCAGCGGGGATGGTGATGTTTGGATGGGTTACCGCGTAGGAGCCGGTGCTAACGTCCAGAGTGAAACCACAGACATTGTCCTTGGTGGCTAGGACCAGCACGGTGCTGGACCCGTAAACCACATAGGCAGCGGCAATTTGCTCGTTGCCCTTGCGTAACAGAGAGGCGTCATTAACGGTCTCGCCTGGGCTCTTTTGCCAGATTCCAAAGATCGAACCGATGCTAACGGCCACGTCGATGTTGGATGAGCCGTCCAATGGATCCATTAGAACGATGAAGCCGTCAGCGACATTACCCTCCACGATCACTGGATTCTCAATCTCTTCGCAACCAATGGCGGCCACATGGCCCGACTGAGATAGCATTTCAACGAAGATATTAGAACTTGCTTCGTCTAGGCGCTGGACGATCTCGCCCTGGACGTTAGTTTCTTCGGTTGTGCCTAAAGCGTCGGCCAATGACGCCTGTTGCACCTGTTCTTGGACCTTTCTAGAACCATCTGCGATGGCCATTATCACAGCCCCGAGACCCAGGTTCTGACCCTTATTTTCCCATTTTGAAGCTACGTACTCTTGAAGAGTAGTTCGTTTTCCTGCTACCGGCACGCGTCACCTCCCGCACTGAATTCTCAGTTCCTCGCTAAAGCTTTTCTCTTCCGGTTAAGTGCCCCGTATTATGTCAAATAATCCGCCCGGATACTAATACCAATTTGATGTCTCAGTTATGACCGAGAAACCAATTCTGTCGTCGTGTCTCCAGGCACAAGACAGGCGTGGATTAGCTACTACGTTCATGTAGCGCCCAATTCTAGCAGTAGGGATTTTCTGAGTCAATTTGGAATAAACAATATGACTCGGACTAAAAACGCCATAAGTTACCTCTGATTGAGTCTCCCCTGAGCGTATTTGGCTGGTTCAAAAGACCGTGTTCGGCGTTGCCGAGCGTACGTTACCGGTGTATATTCATTATCAGAATACTCGCCATTCACTTAGGCACGGGGTAGGCGATGATTGTGTGACCCTGACCGTTGCGCAGAGTATCTAGGAAGAAGAATTTGGGCGAATTTCTCTTATACCCGATAATTTTTGCAGCCGTCAGTTGGACGGCTCGTTTGGCAAAAACCAAAGGGCGAAACCCTTGGATTTGGGGCGGAGCTGCGGTTTTGTTGAGCTTGTTGCACGTTCCACAAACCGCTCTTCTTAGCGTGCTTCCCGTAATTGTCTTATTGTTTATCAAACTTCCGTCTACCTCCCCTGCAGAACAGGTAGACCGGTTGACCTGCGCCAGGTGTGCCAAAACCCATTCCGACGGACAGCATTTCTGCACCGGCTGCGGTTGGGATTTGAGTGAAGCCTATTCTCCGGAGGCTTCGGATGAAGGCCAGCCCTTCCCGGCCCCGTCTCCAGTTCAAACAACCATGCCTTCCACCGCTGTTGCCCAGCCACCTGAGGTGTCAGAAACGCCGCCGACGGAGCCCCAAACGATAGAGCCCCAACCGGTTGCGGACGCACCCGTTGCTGAAGTTGCTGCCGAGGCGACAACAGAGACAGATCAGAGCCCGGATGCAGAACCAGTGTCAGAGGATCCCGAAGCAGAACCGGCAACACCGTATATCCCATGGGGCACGTACGATCCCGGTGTGGCGCCTACCGCGGCAGTAATGGTCTCAAGGGGTATTGAGCGGTACGAAGAGCAAAAATATCAAGAGGCGATTGATCAATTCACCAAAGCAATAGCCCTTGACCCGAATTACGCCAAGGCCTGGGAAAGACGGTCCGAAGCCTACGCTCAACTGGGCCGCTCACAACAAGCAGAGAACGATCGCCGTCACCTGAAAGGGTTGGACACGAGTTCCTCTCCAGGCTAGTTCACCAAATCAATCTCAGATAATCAAAAAGGACCACCGAATGATGGTTCTTTTTTGTTTGACTATTTTGTGATGTCTAAACGGCCATGATGTGATAACCGGCATCCACCGGAATGATGGCACCGGTAATGCCACTGGAAAGTTGGCTGCACAAAAAGAGGGCGGTTTGAGCAACCTCATCTACCGTGATGTTCCGTTTCATGGGCGCTTTTTGAGCAGCCGTATGTTGCATGTCCCTAAACCCGCTGATTCCTCTGGCTGCCAGGGTTTGTAACGGACCGGCTGAGATGGCGTTAACCCTGACGTTCTGTTCCCCATACTCAAAGGCCAACTGACGCACGCTGTGCTCCAGGGCGGCTTTGGCGGTACCCATCACGTTGTATCCAGGATAAACACGTTGCGAGGCGTCAAAGGTCATGGCGACGACGCTGCCGCCATCAGTCATAAGAGGAGCGGCGTGGCGGACCAACGGCAACAGCGAATATGCGCTGACTTCGAGCGCGACACGGAAACCCTCACGTGAGGTGTCGGCAAATTGGCCGTCCAGGTCTTCGCGGTTGGCGTAGGCGATGCTATGGATCAGAAATGAGATATCGCCATACTCTTCTTTCAAGCTTTGGAACACCTGGGCGATCTGTTCGTCGTCAGTGGCGTCGCAGGGCAAGGTCATAGAGCCGTCCAATGTCGCTGCCAAGCCCTTCACACGCTCTTTAAGACGGTCTCCCTGGTAGGTTAGAGCAATGCGCGCTCCGGCTTGTGAGAGGGCCTTTGTGATCCCCCACGCGATGCTACGGTCATTGGCGACGCCAAATACGATACCTTTTTTGCCTGACAGGTCTATGGGAAACACCTGACTACCTCTCTAACACTCTAAATCTGCCACTAACCTAGAAATTTTAATTGCCAAGATGGATTCCTAGGCGAAGATTGGTGCCACTTGTTCCAAGAAAGTTTCGAGTTGCTTCTCTGGTTCAAAGCTGGCGAAGCGCACCACCAGGGTTTCAGCGCCTGCCGATACATATTCTTGCATGCGTTCGGCCACTCTTTCAGCGCCACCAAACGGCCCCCAGCGCGTTCCCCAGATATCGGATCCGTAATAGCCCGTTAGCCACTCTACAGCGTCGGCCTCAGCAGCTTTCAGGTCTGGGTTCATGTTAACGGTCATGTAGAAGGTTTTTTCAAGACTGGCAGGCTCTCGGTCAAATTCCGCTGCCTTTTCGTTTACTTGCTGGATGATCTGGGCGAACTCGTCCGGCGAGTCTGATATGGAGATGATACCGGCGCCGAGTTGAGCTGCGCGCCTAATTTGGGCCGGGCTTTGAGCGCGATAGTGTGTGCCTAGTAGAAACGGGATGCCGTTTGGGTTTGTTGGTACTGGCCGCATGAGGGCCGAGTCCAAATCGTAGTCACGGCCGTGGAAATCAAACGATTTTCCAGAACCTAGACCTTGGATTATTTTGACGATCTCTTCAAACCGCCTACCCCGGCCCTTGGTGGGAACTCCTGCGGCTTTCCATTCGCGCTTCTGGTCATCATTGAACGCCCCGCCGACACCGGCCCCAATGACCAGCCTTCCGCCGGATATCAGGTCTACTGTCGCCATCGTCTGGGCCATTAGCACTGGGTGGCGCAGGGCTGGCAACAAAACCGCTGTACCGAGCCTGACCCTGCTGGTTCGTGCTGCCAAGGCACCGAGTATCGCCAGCGGCTCCATTCGCGGTTTGGCCATCAGACTATCGCCAACCCAGACCGAGTCCAAGCCTGCCTGTTCGACAGTGTTAGCCAGGGAGATGATGCGGTCAATGTTGGGTGGCTGCTCGCCGCGCAGTAATAAACCGCGAGTGGGCAGCAATATTCCAAGTTTTACTTTAGTCATGGATAAAAATTACGTCCCAATCTCAACAACCAGCAAAAGTTGCCTTTGAATGATCAGGTCTAGCTACCGGAATCCGAACTGCCAGATTTCCGTTCTTCAGAAAGGCGCTCCAACAGGCCGGGTTCCATATGTTGAAAAGTTTCGAGGTCATCGACCACGTCCAGGTCAAATCCCAACCCTTGGCTGGAGTTGATAGCCACAGAGGTTTCAAGTCGGGCTGCTTGAGTTAGATGTTTCATGAAGCTGCGTTGGCCCAATTCTGGCTCTAATGGCACACCAAGGGGCACTAATATCGCGTTGGTGCCGCCGTCTCTACGAGCCGGAGCAAGCGTCACATTACCCTGTCTGCGGGAAGCTTGCATCATGCTGTGAATGTCTGCTGGTTTCAAGAACGGCAAATCACCGGCGACGAAGAGAGCAGATTTGCCCTGCTCAAAAGCCAGCGCAAACGCCTTTTTGAGGGTGTCATTCAAGTCGACGCCTAGTTCTTCCAGGCATTCTCCCCCCAAAGATTCGGCCATTTCTCGGACTCGATCATCGCCGCCCACGACCCAAACCGTATCAACTGAAGCGGCTTTGATGGCCAATATTACCCGCCGCAGCAAGGCCAAGACCAAGTCGGCACGTTGTTCTGCTGTTAGGCTCTGGCTCAGCCGTGATTTGCCCTGCGCTAAGGGTTTCATGGGGACGATGGCGATTACATTGTTGGGTTCAGTGACCATAGGTGTTGAGCGTCGTTGTAGGGATTAATTGGCCAAGGTTAAAATTTCTTTCGCAAGAGCAATTTTATCTTGTGACGTCTTCATGATAATTGATGTTACGAGAGGAGTTATGCCCATTTCCTGAATCTGCGGCGCCAAAGCTTCGTCCTGAACGTCGATAACGAGCACGTCACAAATATCAAGGTACTCTCTGGCAACCTGCACACAGGATACCTCTTTACCCAACTCGGCCATGATCTTACCTGCGGGACCTTTGACTGCGTCTCCGCCAACGATGGGGCTAACGCAGACTTTTTTCCCGGGGAAGGCGCGAATTCTTTGGCGAACCGCTGGTATTGCCAGTATCGGACCTAGACTGAGATATGGGTTGGACGGGCACATGACCAACATCCCGGCCCTGGCCAAGGCGTCTTGAAAGCCTGGCGCAGCAGTAGCTGTATCGGCACCTAAATAACGCACTTCGGAGATTTTTGGTTCTGCTCTCCGACCGACGAAATAACGCTGCATGGGCAACTCACCTTCGTCAGTTGCGAGAACGGTTTTCACCGAGTCGTCACTCATTGGCACCACTAGCTGAGTAACGCCCAAACTCCGATTCAGTTCATCAGTGACTTCAGAGAGGGTTTTGCCATCAGCCAGTAATTGGGTTCGCCGGATGTGGGTTGCGAAATCACGGTCACCCAGGTTGAACCAGGTGTCCACGCCAAATTTCCCCAGCATCTCAAGAGCGGTAAAAGTGTCGTCGGCCACACCCCAGCCTGTCTCCTCGTTGGAGAGTCCGGAGAGGGTGTACATGATGGTGTCTAGGTCGGGTGAAACGTGAAGACCGTGAAAAGTTTCGTCGTCACCGGTATTGACACAAACAACCAATTCCCCGGGATCCAATGACAACGCCAAGCCGAGGGCTAATTTTGCGCCACCGACACCACCAGCCAACGCCAACACGGCGGGCGGGCTAGATATTCCAGGGGAAGTTACCATCCATGACCGAGCCGTAAGTTATTTAGGTTGGAAATACGTCCGGTTAGAGTCACGAGGTGGCTATGCCTTGCTGCTCGATACCTGATTGGGATGTTCAAACCGATACGTGTCTAGTTTGACCAACCGCTTGTAGGAACCGAATATCTCTTCCACGTTGTCGCCGACCAAGTCCAGCGGATCGAGTTCTTGATCAGTATCACTGAACACGCGGCGAGTCTTATAGGTGGTGTAGCGCTCGGCGGGGATTCTTCCGGCCTCGCGAATCATCTGACGGAATTCTGAAGGACGCATGAGCTGGCCGTGCTGCGCTCCGGCGGCAGTGGAGATACTTTCGTTAATCAGAGTTCCGCCCAAGTCATTAACTCCGGCAGTTAACAGAAGCTGAGACATGCGCGGGCCTTCTTTAACCCATGAAGCCTGGATGTTGGGTATCCAGTTGTTCAGCATAATTCGTGCAATGGCATGCATTTTTATAACGTCGATTCCAGTCGGGCCAGGTCGAACATTTTCCACCAACCCCTTCATGAACATGGGAGCTTCTGTATGTACAAAGCTCAAGGGCACAAACTCGGTGATGCCACCCGTTTGTTGTTGGATACCCCTAATCAGGTCCATGTGTTTAGCTAGTTGAGTCGGAGTCTCAAGATACCCAAACATCACAGTTGAAGTCGTTGGGATACCTAATTCATGGGCTGTGGTTATAACCTCAGTCCATTTGTCTACAGTGATTCGACCGGGTGAGATTTTGTCTCGCAGGTCCTGGTCCAAGACCTCAGCAGATGTTCCAGGCAGACTGCCCACCCCGGCAGCCTTTAGCTCAGTGAGGTACGACCTGATTGTGGTTTCAGAGCGAATCGATCCGTACAGCACTTCTTCAGGTGAGAACCCGTGGATGTGCATATCCGGAAGTTCTTTCTTAATTGCTTCACAGAGCCGGATGTAAAGATCGCCTTCCATCTTAGGAGGCAACCCGGCTTGAACGCAGACTTCAGTGGCGCCATAATCCCAGGCTTCCTTGGCCCGCCGGACAATTTCCTCGGGCGGTAGTAGGTAACCCTCTTCTTCACGGAAATCGCGACTGAAGGCACAAAAACCGCAGCCTTTGATGCAGACATTTGTGAAGTTGATGTTACGGTTGACCACGTAAGTGACAATATCGCCCACGGTGCGCCGTCTGAGTTCGTCGGCTGTAGTGACCAGGGCATGGTAATCCTGGCCCTCGGCGGCGAACAGCACCACCGCTTCTTTCGGGGTGATGTCCGCACCGGAAAGAGCCCGGTCCAAAACCGCTGCTGTCTCAGGTGTAACCGTACCGATCATAGATTCCAGGTCTTTAATGCTGGATTCTTCCGGTGATGATGGATGTTCAGAATTTACTGGCATATCTCTGCATTCCCCCTTGAACATATCCCTCTGAATCGGCCAAGGCCGAGACTTTTTGTTGGAGGGCATCGGGTAGAAAATCTTTAGTGTTTAGAAAGTACTCTGGATAAACGGGAAGCCTGGGTCTCAATTCAAACCCCGCAGCCTCGGTTTTGTTTTTCAGGTCGGTCAGCGCTGGCCAGGGTGCTTCCGGATTGACGAAGTCGATGGTCAACGGTGAAACGCCGCCCCAGTCATTGATCCCGGCATCCAAGTATATATGGTAATCCTTGGCGCTTAGGTTAGGTGGCACTTGGATGTTGGCATTTGGACCCAAAATGAGACGGGCCACAGCCACCGTCCATAGTAACTCATCAGTCTCAGCGTCAGGAAAGTCCCCCATCGCAGTTAGCGGTTTGGCCCGGAAGTTTTGAATTATCACTTCCTGGACGTGACCGTGCTGTGCTTTGAGGTCAGCGATGGCCACCAGGGATTCGATTCTGTCACGCCGGGTCTCGCCTATGCCGATGAGGATACCAGTGGTGAATGGCACTCGCAACTGCCCGGCCAACTCAAGTGTGCGAAGCCGCACACGAGGGCGCTTGCTGGGAGCGAACTCATGAGGGCCGCCAACCGCGTATAGGGCTTCACTGGTGCTCTCCAACATTAGACCCATAGAAGGGTTGAAGGGTTGCAACGCCGCTATCTCGCGGCGCCCCATGGTGCCCGGATTGGCGTGGGGCAGCATCTTAGTCTCGCTAAGGACCAGTTCGCAAACGTGGGTCAGGTACTCCAAAGTGGTCTTGAATCCCCGGTGTTCCAGCCATTCTTTGGCCTCAGGGTAGCGCTGCTCCGGCCGTTCGCCTAGGGTGAATAATGCTTCCGTGCAGCCCATAGCGGCCCCGGCGCTGGCCACATCAAGTACCTGTTCCGGAGTCATGTAAATGTCTTTACCGGCTTGCTGTGGGTCTTTACGGAAGGTGCAGTAGCCGCAGAAATCGCGGCACATATGGGTCAGGGGGATGAAAACCTTGGGCGAGAAAGTGACGATGTTGCCCTTAGACTGGTCGCGCATGAAAGCGGCGGCGGCGCAGAGCTCCTGGATGGAATCAGAGTCAGCATCCAGCAGAGAAAGGGCGTCGACTTCAGTCTTCACTCAAAGGGACAGTGCTGTCTGGAAGTCGAGGGACGTCGCCAGAGTGGACGAATGCCGTCAATTGAACTCCATCGGCTTAGCGTCAAGATAACCTGCTGACTGCTCATAGATTACAGACAACCAAGATATCGAACTATTTTAGACTGTCGGAACTGAGCAAGCAACAAGGGAGAGGCAAAAAGAGGGCGCATACGTGGTCAGCTAAGCTAGAAACCGTTCAAACGGCTCTGATCTGAAGTATCCAGAGCAGCGAATGGCCGGCCTAAATGGTCGTGGGCGCGTCGGGTAGCAACGCGGCCTCTCGGTGTTCGCTCCAAGAAGCCCAACTGCAGCAAGAACGGTTCCCAGACGTCCATGATGGTGTCCGCGTCTTCGTTCAATGATGCGGCTAGGGTTTCAAGACCCACCGGGCCACCGGAGAACTTATCAATGATGCTGGTTAGCAGTCGGTGATCAGACCGGTCTAAACCCAATTCATCCACGTTGAGCTGTTCTAATGCTGCTTTAGCCACCGGGCCGTCCACTATGTTATTGGCTTTGACCAGGGCATAGTCGCGGGTACGTTTCAGCAGACGGTTGGCGACTCTGGGGGTCCCTCTGGAACGAGAAGCAATCAGATCCAGCCCTTCGTTATCGGCTTCCATCTCCATAATGCGTGCCGAACGGTCAACGATGACCTTCATATCGTTGGGCTCGTAGTAGTCGAGACGGCAGACCGAACCGAACCGGTCGCGCAGAGGAGCGCTGACCATGGAGAACCGGGTGGTTGCACCTACAAGGGTGAATGGACTAATCCTGAGGTTCACGTTTCTTGCGGCCAAACCCTTGCCGACCATCCAAGACAGGAAGAAATCCTCCATAGCCGAGTAAAGGACTTCTTCGACCACCCGGTTCAGACGGTGTACCTCATCAATGAAGAGCACGTCACCGGGTTGGAGGCTGGTGAGAATGGCGGCCATATCACCGGCGCGCTCGACAGCAGGGCCAGAAGTGACACGAATAGCAACATCCATCTCTGAGGCGATAATGTAGGCCAGTGTGGTTTTGCCGAGTCCGGGCGGGCCATAGATGATCACGTGGTCTAATGCTTCTTCACGTATCTTGGCCGCCTGAATCGCGATGGAGAGGTTTTCTTTGGTGTTGGCCTGGCCGACGAAATCATCCAGCGTCTTGGGACGCAAAGACACATCTTGGTCTTCTTGTTGGACGTCTCCCGAAACCAGCCGTTCGGCCATTTTATTTGCCCCTCACCCTAAAAGTTACACTGCCTCACATGGCCCTTAAGTTGCCCCACCCATTTTAGCCGGATTGCCATACTAAGGGTCAAGAATCCCCTGTCACCTATTTACCCAACATACTTGCGAAATACTAGACACGCATTCTGACCGCCAAAGCCAAATGCGTTGGAGAGCGCCACATTCACGTCTTTGATCCGGGCTTGGTTTGGCACGTAATCCAAATCGCAGGTTGGATCCGGTGTTTCATAATTCGCGGTTGGATGAATCATGCCTTCGGTGATGGTTTTGACGCAGGCCGCGGCGTCAAGTGATCCCGCTGCGCCTAAGGAATGGCCAATCATCGACTTGGTTGAACTGATGGGTATGTTGTATGCCAGGTCACCGAACAACCTCTTGATGGCTACGGTCTCCAGAGTGTCATTCAAAGGTGTGGATGTGCCATGGGCATTGATGTAATCGACCTGATCCAATGCCACACCGGCGTCGGCCAGGGCCAATTGCATTGCTGCTGCGGCGCTGGTGCCGTTTTCTTCCGGCTGTACCGGATGGCCAGCGTCACTGGTGGAACCAAACCCGGCCAACTCCACCAGTATATTGGCCCCTCGCGCCCTCGCGTGTTCCAGGCTCTCTAGGATCATAATCACTGAACCTTCAGCGGGAATGAACCCGTCCCGGCCCGAATCAAAGGGACGGCTGGCCTTCTGCGGGTCGTCGTTTCTGGTGCTAAGAGCCCGCATCACTGCAAAGCCGGAGAGACCCAACAAACTGATTCCAGCTTCGGTTCCTCCAGCAATCATCACATCAGCCGTGCCCCGCTGAATAACAGCCATTGCATCGCCCAACGCCTGGTTGGACGCGGCACAGGCAGTGGTGGCAGTGGAGTTATACCCGTGGGCACCGGTGTACCGACTCACAGCAGCAGCGGCCATGTTGGGCAGGATCATAGGGAAGAAGAAGGGCGACATCCGCATCCCACCGCGTTCTGCCAGTATCCGGCAGTTTTCTTCCAGCGTTGGGAACCCGCCGTTGCCATTGCCCAGAATCACACCAACCCTATAAGGGTCGTCCTTGGAAATATCGTAGGATGCGGCTTCAATCGCCTGGAGAGTGGCTGCGACGGCTAGTTGAGTGAACCGCGCCATTCTGCGGGCTTCTTTATTATTGATGTAGGTGGCAGGGTCAAAACCAGAGACCTCTCCGGAGATTTGGCAGGGATAGCCTTCAGGGTCGCAGAGTGTCATTGGGCCGATGCCAGAAGTCCCGGTGGCCAGGTTCTTCCAATACTCTTCAGGGGTCTCGCCCAGGGGAGTCATGGCTCCCATACCCGTGATTACTACCCTTACCCGCTCATCAGCCACTGGAGACGCTCCTCATTTTCAATTGTTACCGTGGGTGCCTGGAACACCGGTGAACTTCTTCAACTAAGTTCTGAATATATCTCTGGTTCAATTCCCAGCGCCGATTCCCGGACTTCTGCGGTGAGGAACAGGGATCCCACTGCCAACACCAGGTCTCGTGGCCCCGCTGAGTCCAGAGCGAGTTGCAGCGCCTCTGCTGCGGTTGCTGCCGTGGTCACTGGTCCGTCGAATAACCTGGCAACTTCATCCGGTGCTAAAGAACGCGGGTGCCGAGATGCGGTCGCAAAGACCGAATCCGCTTTCTCTCGCAACGCCTGGGCCATGCCCTCCACGTTCTTGTCTCTCGAAAACCCGGTGACCAAAATCAGTTTTTCGAAATTGAGGTACTTTGGCAGAGACTTTAACAAGCTCTCCACAGAGTATACGTTGTGGGCACCGTCAGCCACCAAGAGCGGAGAACGCGATAATACCTCCATCCGGCAGGGCCAACTCACCTGCTCAAAGCCTACTTCCATCGCTTTAGCGTTCACGGCGATACCTTGGCTGGCTAATGCTTCCAACGCCGCAACTGCTGATGCCGCATTTTCCAATTGGTGGTCGCCCAATAATGGCATGTATAGTTCGTATTCGCCGTTACGGCCCCTAACAGTGAACCGTTGACCGTCAGTACCGCTTCGTCCCTCTTCCCAGGTAACGTCTCTGCCCACCAAGATGGGGGCGGCCTCCTTTTCCTGACATGCAGCCAAGATTGGCCCAAGAGCTTCCGAGGTTTGCGGGGCAATGATTACGGTGGAACCTGGTTTGATGATTCCCGCTTTGTCGGCAGCAATCTCACCAATGGAATCCCCCAGAATGGCTGTATGGTCCAGGCTGATCGACGTGATGACGCAGACTCCAGCGTCCAAAACGTTGGTTGCGTCCAGTTTTCCGCCCAAACCAACCTCGATTACCTGCACGTCAGTGCGGTCTTCGGCAAAGCACTGAAAGGCCATGCCCGTGAGGTATTCAAATAGCGTCAGTGGCCCAATGCCTGAATCAGCCTTGAGTTCTTCGTGAATGGGCCAAATCCCTTCCACCAAAGCCGCAAATTTCTCTTGGGTGATGGGCTCTGAGTCGCGCCTAATCCGCTCTCGGAACGTGTGGAGGTGGGGTGAGGAGTAAAACCCGGTGCTGAATCCGGCGGCGCGAAGGGCAGCGTCACACAGAGCTGCCGTGCTGCCCTTACCCTTGGTTCCAGCGATATGTACTGCCGGAATTTGGTGATGAGGACTGCCCAGCCTTTCTAATAATGCCTCCATCCGAGCAAGATCATAGATGGCTTTTTGGCGCGGGCCGGTGACCGTGTTTCGTTCGTGGTCAACCAGGTTTATCAGGCGGGAGATTGACTGAGGATAGTCCACGTGGCTCCTAAGAACAGGCGGTGATGAAAGGTTCGGTTGGTGGGCCGGTTAACAACTGTGCCAGTAGTTTATAAAGGACTAGTGGTCACGGATGCGCCTTGGCATCGCCCCAAGCAACATCTGAATACCATCTGCTCTACCCACTGAATTCACAAAATCAATGTTACCTTCCAGGGATTGGGGGGTAAACCCAAATACCCGCTCCACCTCACCCATCTCCGCAACGCTACGAATGCCCAGCATCTTAATCTGATCAGTGGTTATAGGTGGTCGGGGCATGATTCCCTGGCTGACAGCCGCAACGGCGCGCATGAGCCAGACCGGCAGATGAAAGCGCAGTCGTCGTTTGCCCATGGCTTTGGCCACTTCAGTTACTAGTTCGTTGTAACTGAGGCGCTCGGTGCCACCCAGGTCAATTGTCCTTCCCTTAAGGTCTTCCCGACCCAGAGTGATGGCGATGCAGCGAGCCAGATCGTCAGCGGCTAGTGGATGTAATCGGTTCTTTCCTGAACCGATTACCGGGACGATGGGGAACAACCGGATCATCCCGGCCAGTGCATTCAGAAACTCGTCACCCTCTCCAAACAGCATGGAAGGGCGAAAAATGGTGAAGTGCATGCCGCTTTTAACGACTTCCTGCTCTCCCAACCATTTAGTATATAGGTAGGGATAGGACTGGTCGTTGGCTGCGCCAATGACACTGACATATAGAAAGTGGCTCGCTCCAGCCTGTTTGGCGGCCGCTAAAACATTGGCGGTGCCTTCTCGGTGAACGGCGTCGAACGAATTCCGCCGTGTAGGTCGAATCACCCCAACTAGATGAATCACTGATTCAGCGTCGTAGAACGCATTTTTTAGTGCGGTGGGGTCACTAATGCTGCCATATTGGACCTCAACGTCTCTGTGGGGGAACATCCGCTCGCGCCCAGGTGTATGGACCAAGCAACGGACCTCGTGGCCTCGCTCCAGAAGTTCGCGCACCACTCTCCGGCCAAGAAAGCCAGTAGCGCCAGTGACCAAAACTACCAACTCGTATTACTCATGGAGCGGGTTTTGCCTTTCGTGAATCAGAATCAAGACCTGGTTCAACGGTGGCAAATCCCTCTACCCCTTGTCAAGTGAATACTAGCCAAAGTCTACTGGTCAATTTGCAATAGAAGCCGTCGCAGATAAAGGGAACGGGGGCAATCTATTGCGTTAGAATTACCGCAACATTCAATACACTGTAATTTGTCGTAATCACAGAGGATAGATGATGGAAAAACTTGATCTGCACTTTGGTGCTGGGATTGCGCTTGGTGTCAGTGAAACAGCCCGGCAAGCCCGTTGGATGGAGGAGTTGGGCTACGAATATTTCTCAGCCGGCGAGCATTTCATGCGCGGAGACCCGCCAGGTCCGACCCACGCAACCCTGCCAGTATTGGCGGTGGCGGCCGGCGCAACAGACAATCTGCGTGTCCTCTCTTCTATTATTCTGACCCCTTTCTACCATCCCTTAGTATTGGCGCGAATGACCGCCACTCTGGATGTGGCTTCCGGAGGCCGGTTGACTTTGGGAGTGGGTGTCGGCGGCGAGTTCCCAGTGGAGTTCGAAGCCGCTGGACTCAAGGTTAACCAACGGGGACGTCGGACCGACGAGTGCTTGGATATCATGCGCCAGTTGTGGACGGGGGAACGCGTTACGTTCTCCGGACGGCACTTCCAAATGACCGACGCCATGATCAACCCGACCCCAACCCAAACGCCCAACCCGCCGATATGGGTCTCGGGTCGGCGCGATTCGGCAATGGTCCGTTCTGCTACCTACGGTGACGGGTGGATGCCTTATTTCTACGACGCGCCCAGATACCGCGACAGCGTCAAGAAGATTAAAGAAATTGCAGCTGCCGCCGGACGAGACATGTCTGGATTCCAGTGGGCTCACTTCCCCTACATAGCTATCTATCCCACTGAGCAAGAAGCTGCGGAGGTCGCAGCAGAACAGCTTGGTGGGCGATACCTGTACGGTGGCGAATTCTTGGATATTGTCCGCAAATACTGCTTGCTTGGTACCGTGGAGAACTGCATCGAACAGTTGCAGGAATATATCGATGCTGGAGCACGGCATATAGTCTTCAGCATCAGTTGTCCCAAAGAGGATCGAGAGCGCCATCTTGAGGTCATCGCCAAAGAACTAATTCCCCACTTTAAGGGCAAATGACTCAGGGAGTTTGTCCAGCGACGGACTTAAATCAGACCTACGTAGAAATTGAACATATCCCGGAGTCGCCATTATGACAATTGGGTTTTTCTGGCGTAGAATAGGCTGGAGTTGTTACGGCTCTGGCGGTCATTTGGCAGTAAGTGAACGCATATCTTCGACGAGTCACTCAAAACCGGACGGCTCAGGTAGGGAATTCCGTTATTTCGGTAACTGGTCGTCCTGTATAATAAGGCGCGAACACGTATGAACCATCGGTGGATTTAGCTTCAGCTTGCCAATGTTCACCGATTGGCCAACTAGCAAGAAATTGATATCGACTAGCATTTAGTCAAGCGGTATTACATCATCTGGTGATCACCAGTAGGAGCAAAGATGTCGCGAATAAAACGGGTGGTGCTGTTTCAACCAGCGTCAGCCGGTGGAAATTTTGAATACGTAGCCATACCCAGGCAGGGAATGCTCTTCCTTTCGGGCGCACTGGCCCAGTGGGAAGGACCCAACATATACGAGCGGGAGATTTGGTTTGAAGACCGCTCCGGACTCATGGACCCGGATAAAGACCTTGAAGGCGTAGATATCTTCATGGTCACAGCGTTGATTAATGAAGCCCCACGCGGCTATCAGATAGCTAAGCTAGCCAAACAATTCCACCCGAATATCATCACCATTGGCGGCGGGCCTCAAATGAGCCCTCTCGCTGCGGAGGCCTTCAACTACGGTGACTTTGACGTCATCGTCAACCGTGAAGGTGAAGATATCATCGGCCAGTTGTCTGACGTGCTTCTTGAGCATGGCCCAGGCGAACGAGACCAATATTTGGCCAAAATTCCAGGTATCAGCTACCGAAAAGACGGCGGCGTTGTCGAAACCCGTCGATCAGGTCTGGTCAGTCCCGACTTCGTAGAGTTGCCTGATTTCCGTTCGATCAAAGACTTAAACTCAGCCAATCCAATGGTGGGCGCAGTCATAGAAACCATCAGAGGGTGCACCGAGAACTGCACCTATTGTCAGGTCATCCAACAGTTCTTGGGTTACCGGATGATTTCCCGTGAGACCGAGTTTAAGCGTCTCGCCCAACTTCGTGAACTTGCCGCCGATGGCCTGGTTCACAGTTCCCGGAGCGGCGGCTTCCAGGTATTTATCTCTGATGACTTGCACGCCCCGCCCCAGAGGGCAGTCAAGTTCCGTGATGAACGCCTAGCCCGCCTGCACGGGTGGAAGGGCCACACGGATGGCATGAACATGATTTGCCAGGTCCGGGCCGAGGTTGGCCAGGACCAAGAGCTAACTGCCGCTATGCAGGAAGCCAACATCAGCATGATCTATGTGGGTGTTGAGTCTGACAACGCTGAAAACCTGATTGCTATAAACAAACGCCAAGAACCAGGTCAAATGCACAAAGACCTGGATTACCTAAACAATGAAGGTCTAGCAGTGGTGGCCATGACGATCATCGGCCTGCCATTTGACACTGAAAAGAGCGTTATGGACTTGGCGGACTGGGTGACCACGGTTAGCAAATACCAGACCGTCAACTTCCTGACACCGCTACCTGCAACCTCCAACTGGGACACGTTGGTTCCGCTGGATGAGAACGGTGACATCTTGGCTGAAGGTGCCATGCGCCCCTACCATCTCTACACCGGCCGGCAGTTCGTCCATCAGGACAAACGCTGGACGATGCAAGAGAGCCGAGACCTGTTTGACCGGTACACGGCCAAACTGAACCCCGTAGATGACCTCTATCGACGCATCTTCAGGATTCTCAGAACGTACAAACTCAGATTGGCAGCGTCGAGCCGCGACATGAGCGAGACTCTAGCCGTCAAGTTGAACGATGCAACCGGATCACTTCGTAACTGGTCCGATACTGCCTCACTCTCGGGAATCGAGTTCGGCGATAACATCGCTGAGCAGATGGTCGAGTTAATCGATCAGATTCGCGCCGTCTCTCAACCTCTGGCCAACGCAAGGAAAGAGGCAGCGGACGTTATCGGTAACCGGGTCAACGAATTGTCAGAGTCGCTTGAGCAATTAACCGGCCCCACCGGCAACCAAGAGTTGGCCTTGAACATATCCGGGCGGATCACTGAGTTGACGGAACTTATTGACTCAACGGTGACTGTGACTTCACAGGCTGGCGCCAAAGAATAAACAAACTCGTTCTGGGCTAATCCGACTAATATCGATCTGATTGGCTCAGAAGAACCATATCTAATTGTGATTTGCAAAGGCCCTTAACCGGGCCTTTGCAAGTGTATGGGCTGGGAAAAGTATGAATGGAAATCACCGGGTGATGGTCACTGGCATCGGTATCATCAGTCCCCTTGGATTAGACGTCGAGTCAACCTGGGACGGCATTGTAAACGGTCGCTCTGGGGTAGACCTGATCACCGCCTTCGACACAGAAGGCTTTGACACCCATTTTGCGGCAGAGGTCAAAGGCTTCGACCCCGAGAATTATCTAGAACGCAAAGAAGCCCGGCGGATGGATCGATTTGCCCAATTTGCCGCCGTCGCTGCCCAGCAGGCTTGCGCCCAGGCAGGTCTGGAGCGCGGAACCGTCGATCCGTACCGCGTCGGGGTAATAATCGGCAGCGGCATCGGCGGGATATCAACACTCTCCCAACAACACGAGATATTGATTGAACGCGGCCCCAAACGCGTCAGCCCTTTTCTGATCCCCATGATGTTGGGTGACATGGCGTCCGCCCAAGTCTCAATGGTCACTGGGTCAATGGGCGCCAACTACTGCTTGGTCTCAAGCTGCTCCAGCGGCGCTGATGCCTTGGGTCAAGCGTGGGCCATGATCAGGCGCGGCCAAGAAGACATCGTCTTAGCCGGTGGCAGTGAAGCCCCTTTGGTACCCGTTGCAGTGGCCGGTTTCAACGCCCTCCGCGCACTCTCTCGCTTCAACGAAAACCCTGCCGGAGCCAGTCGTCCGTTCGACGTCAACCGTGATGGCTTTGTGATGGGTGAAGGAGCTGCCGTATTGGTCTTGGAGAGCGAAGAAAGTGCCAAGAAACGCGGCGCGACCATCCTTGGGGAGATTAAAGGCTACGCCGCCACATCTGACGCCCATCATCTAACGGAGCCATTGGCATCGGGTGAAAGTGCGGCCCGGGCCATGACCAAAGCATTGGAAGAAGCGGGAGTAACCGCCGCTGATGTCGATTACGTCAACGCGCACGGAACTTCCACTCCTCTGAACGACCGCCACGAGACGGCGGCAATAAAAGTCGCTTTGGGAGAGGACGCCTACCGCGTGCCCGTCAGCTCCACAAAGTCCATGACTGGCCATCTACTTGGCTCAGGCGGTGCGCTGGAAGCCTGCTTCTGTCTGCTGGGAATGGCAAACAGCATTATTCCGCCGACCATCAACCTCAATGAAGCCGATCCTAGCTGCGACCTTGATTACACACCGAACACTGCCCGGCCACAAGAACTAAACGTTACAGTGAGTAACTCCTTCGGATTTGGCGGCCACAACTCGGTGTTGGTCTTCGGCAAACCAGAGATGGACAGTTAACCTGTGACTATGGGCGGATCTGGGCATCCGTGGTCCCTGCCCTCCGACCTTGATACCGAGGCCCTTTCCGGACACGTGCCAACGGCCATTGCCCAGTTGCTGGTCAAACGTGGCATCGACACGCCAGATAAGCTCAAGGTCTTTTTAGTACCGTCCCACAAATTACCCCACGATCCCATGCGGATAACTGGTATGGAAATCGCGCTTAAACGCCTGTATTCCGCTGTTAACGACGGCGAACGAGTTGGGGTATTTGGCGATTTCGACGTTGACGGCATCACCGGCACCGCCATCATCTGCGAAGGGCTTACAGCACTAGGAATAGATGTCTCCCCTTACTTGCCCCACCGAATTGACGAAGGCCACGGTTTATCCAACGCCGCCATCGACACTCTAGCCAGTAAAGGTGTGACTTTGATTGTCACCGTGGATACGGGAATCACATCGTTTGATGAAGTGGATTACGCCAAGTCTTTAGGCGTAGATGTGATCATCACCGATCACCACATCCCCCATGGCGGCGTGCCCAACGCGGTGACCTCACTGAACCCCAAGATACCCGGCGGAGATTATCCTTTCTTGGAACTCTGCGGCGCCGGCATTGGGTTCAAGCTGATCCAAGGGCTCTACGAATTCTACGGCCAACCGTGGGACCCAGGCCTGTTGGAACTGGCAGCCATGGGTACGATTGCCGACTTGGTGCCACTGCTAGACGAAAACCGCTACCTGGTACAAGAGGGTCTAAGGGAATTAGCCAACACCCGCCGCCCAGGACTTAGGGCTTTGTACAGCTTGGCCAGGGTAAACGCTGATGAAATTACCGCCGAGACGGTTTCATTCCAGATCGCGCCTCGCCTGAATTCTGCCGGGCGGATGGGGGATCCAATGGACAGCTACAACCTGCTGACCACAACCTCTCCGGAAGAAGCCGGTGCGCTAACCCGCAAACTTGAATCACTGAACATGGATCGCAGAGCCGTCACGGAAGAATCTTACGCCATTGCCCAGGAGCGGGTTGAGGACTTGGGTGAACTCCCACCGGTATTAGTTATTTCGGACGAACGGTTCTTGCGCGGCGTGGCTGGCTTGATTGCCGGACGGCTTGTGGACAAGTACCGGAGGCCAGCCGTGGTGATTGCTGTGGAAGGTGAATTCAGCGTTGCCAGTGGCCGCAGCATCCCGGAATTCAATATCGCAGCGGCATTCGAGTCGTGCGAAGACCTTCTAATCCGGTTTGGCGGCCATTCCCAAGCTGCGGGCCTCTCAGTGCCAACTGCGTCCATTCCCCAGCTTAAATCGCGTTTAGAGGCCTACAGCGCCAATTCTCTTGATACCCAAGGCCTGATCCGCAAGGTAGAGATTGACGCTGTGATTAGCCTGGACGCACTGGACGAGGATTTCATTCGGTGGATCAACGATTTGGAGCCCTATGGACCGGCCAACCCAAGACCGGCTTTTGCCAGTATGGGTGTAAAAGTATTGGAGACTTTCCACATGGGCCGGGAGCAGCAACACTTAAGGTTGAGATTGGAAAACAATGGCGCTCAATTTACCGCCTTGGCTTTCAATCAAGCGGACAAATGGCAGCCAAACACTGAATACTTGGATATGGCCTTTACGGTGATGAACGATTCTTTCCGTGGCAAAGGTGCCATCGCCCTTAGGTTTCTGGACTTCAAACCCTCGGCGTAATCTTCAAACCGTCTGCTGGAATTATTCCCACCCTGGCACTCTAAGCGGAAGCGAAGGGTGCCAGGGTTATAACAGGTCTTATTCCAGTCGCAACAAGATTCTTCGGCTCACGCCTCAGAATGACAAGACACTAATTGGTTGTTGGCCGCACCAGTTGGGCCTTCCACACCAGCAATGGCACGGTGAAAATCACAACTATGATTGCCACGACCTGGGCTTCGTTCAACGCACCGAAGTATTCGTTGAACTCCTCCCTGAGGAAGCTCAAGAAGAACCTGCCAATGGAATAGGTCGCCAGGAACAGGGTGAAAAACATCCCATTTGGCCGTAACCGATTGCGCAGCGGCCAGATAGCAGCGACAAGTAACAGGTCGAATATCATTTCATACCCCACCGCAGGGTGGGTTGGCGGCCGGAAAATTCCAGGGCTATTTGCGTGCGTGTAGATGAATCCCCATGGAAGGTCAGTAACCTTGGAGAAATGCTCTCCATTGATAATGTCTCCCAAACGCCCAATCGCCATACCAATTAAAACCGCGGGAGCTGAGACGTCAGCCAAGCGCCCAATACTCGGCAGGTTCGCCTTTTGAGCCTCGCCCATGAAAGGGAATACTGTCCGCCACAGAGAAAGGAACCATTCTGAGTTACGGATCATGATGTACAGCGCCCCGCCAACGAATCCGCCAATAATGGCCCCGTAGATTGCTATGCCTCCAGACCAGACTGAAAACACGCTTAGGAAGTCGTCCCGGTAGACTTCATCCCAGAAATCGATCACGTGCAGAACCCTGGCGCCGATTACTCCGCCGATGATGGCCCATACCGCCACGGAGTAGATGGAATCAACGATCATCCCCTCACGGCCACCCCAGCGGGCTATGAGCCATACCGCAACCGCAACGCCGACAAATGTCAGGACGCCGTGCCATGACAGAGTCAAATTCCAGAAGTCGATCAGGTTGGGGTTTATTCCGATGGAGATGCTGGCCAGGATGCCCATTTATTGAACCTTTGCCGAGTCAGATTAATTTGTTCAGTTAAGTGATTGCCGTTCCCGCTGGCTCCGTACGCCACAGCGCTTACACTGGGATGGAGTTTTCTCCACAGAGTTCTGGTGGAACCGTGCTTACAAGGTAAACCCCAGCGCTATGTCGTTGCAATACATCTGCTATCTGCTGGTGCTCTTCTTCGCTGGAAGGTATTGTGAACAATGCGGGTCCGGCTCCGCAAAGATGCATGACCGGGCCTCCCTGATCGGTAATCTCCCGACACATCTCCAGCAACTCCGGATAGGTCCGGGCAGCAACTTCAGAGAATGCGTTGAAGAGTAGACCCCGCATAGATTCTCTTACGAACTGGCCCGACGTTAGGATTTGTATCATCTGCCGAGTTAACCCGCCGTCGCTGAACTGGGCGCGGGTCAACCGGGAATACATGCTGGCTGTCTTGTTGGGGATGACCAGTGAAGGAAATACCAACGTTATAGCCAGGGGCGGCAAAGTTGCCAGTTGGGATATCTGTTCACCCTTTCCCTGGGCCAACGCGGTGCCGCCCCAGAGGAAGAACGAAACATCTGAGCCAAGAGTAGCCGCTATAGTTGCAAGTTTTTCTGTTGAAAAGCCAAGATTCCAAAGACGGTTCAGCCCCAACAGCGCGGTGGCGGCGTCACTACTCCCTCCCCCCAGGCCCATGCCCACGGGGATACACTTCTCAATGGTGATCTTCGCTTCAGGTTGGATATTCCCGGCTTTGGCCAACTCCACAGCGGCCTTCCAGACCAGGTTCTGGTCTCCGGCCAATTCCGGGTATTCGCATTCAACCTTCAGGTCGTCGCTTGCTTCGAAGTGGAGTTTGTCGGCCAGCGCGATTGTCTGCATGACCGTTTTAACCAGGTGGTAGCCGTCATCCAGGCGGTCAAGCACTTCAAAGGTCAGGTTCACCTTGCCGTAAGCCGGAATCTCCAAACCCTAACTATCCTTGCTCTGCGATTCTGAAGTTTCTGACCAGGTCTTATAGATGTCGGCCCATTCGGAGATATCCAGGGTCTGCGGCCTGCGTGTAGCGTCGATGCCAGCTTGTTTCAAGATAAGTCCACCGGCTACTGGTTCAATTTTCAGTCCATGGCTCAGAGAATTGCGAATCTGCTTGCGCGGCGCGGCGAACCCGGCGCGCACAACGGTAAAGAAGTCTTCTTCGCTGGCGACTTCTGCGGCGGTACTCGGGAGCACATCCAGTCTCACTACGGCCGAGGTCACTTTGGGAGGGGGGCGAAACGACTTTGGAGGCACTGAGCAGACCATCTTAGCCTTGGCGTAAAACTGGGTGGCCACGGACAAGATACCCATATCGCCAGGCTTGGCGACCATGTTCTTGGCGACTTCCTGTTGGACCATCACCACTAGCAGGTTGGGTTTTGGCTCCGACTCCAGCAGCCGTCGAATTATGGGGTTGGCGGCATAGTAGGGCAGGTTGGCGACTACTTTGTAGGAGGTATCCGGCGCGATGAGTTCTGCCAGGTCAACGATGCGCGCGTCGGCTTCTACACAAGTCAGATTTGCTGGGAATTCCAAGCGAGCAGGAAGGGCAGCGGCCAATTCTGAATCTAGTTCCACGGCGACCACGCGTTTAACACGTTCAACCAGCCGTTTGGTTAGGACTCCGCGACCTGGTCCAATCTCAACAACGACATCATCTTCTGAAAGGTCTGCGGCGTTGAGGATACGTCCAGCGGTGCGGATGTCGGCCAAGAAATGCTGACCAAGGGACTTACGAGTGCTGATCCGGCCTGATGAAGACGTCACGGTTTAGCGGGCACCTGATTCAGGTAGCGTGACATGTGGATGGGGAAGAAATGCTGAATTGCAGCGAGTGAGGAAAAAATAAGACCGTACACCTCCCGTTGTCATTGACCATCAGGCATGTCATGAATGATGACTCAGGCCAGGCACTCCCACGGCACCCGCAGGGTCCTGTTTACCGTTGCTTCCTTCCGGATCTGGCGGGGTTCACAAGTCTACGTCGCGCGGGACCCAGCCATCAGTATCATCTTCCACAATATGGGCCCTTTGGCCTCGCCGAGGGGAGGAATTCAACTCCGCTATAGCGGATTGCAGATATAGGGCACCGCTGGCTCCCCGTCTAGTACGGCCTCATTAACATGGTAGGATTGAGAGCGTGGGCGAGTCAAGCGTTTCCCGCTCGGGCTTGGGTGTTGGCTAAGTACTCAATTGGGCAAAATGCTGTAGCCAATTAGGTTAGCCTGCCGTAAACTTCCTCTAGTTATGCAGATACGAAAAGCAGTAATACCCGCCGCCGGACTAGGCACCCGCTTTCTGCCGGTAACCATGTCTGTGCCCAAAGAACTCCTGCCCATTGTGGACCGTCCTCTGTTGCAGTATGTCATTGCCGAGGCTGCTGAAGCCGGCGTGGAAGAGGTGATAATCGTCACCTCACCAGGCAAAGAATCCATCGCAGATTACTTTCAGCCACACCCAACCATTGAACAGCGATTAACAGCCAATGGAGAAGACGACTTGTTGGCCAAGGTGACTGAAGCTGGCAACCTGGCAAAAGTCAGCTTTGTGATACAGCATGAAGCCTTGGGCCTTGGTCACGCGGTGCTCATGGCTAAAAACGCGGTGGGCGACGAGCCTTTTGTGGTGATTCTGCCTGACGATATCATTGCCCATTCACCCGGGGCGATCAGCCAGATGGTGCAGGTGTCAGAAAAGATGGACGCTGGGGTTATCGCGGTAGAAGAGCTACCTTGGGAAGTAGTCCACAATTACGGAGTAGTGGACGCTGATCCGGTCTCTGAAGGTCTCCACAAGATTATGCGGTTGGTGGAAAAACCTCAGAGAGAAGAAGCTCCATCTAACCTGACTATCGTTGGACGTTATATCCTACCGCCGCAGATATTTCAGTGTCTTGAAAACACCAAACCAGGCGCCAAGGGTGAGATTCAATTAACCGATGGGCTCTTGGCGCTGCTCCAAGATCATGATCTATTCGCTTTTGAATTTGCCGGAACTCGGTATGACGGTGGCACGCCGATGGGCCTGCTTAGAGCATCCTTGGCCTTTGCACTGGACCGGGAAGACACTTCAGAAGATGCCATCGCGTTGTTACGCGAGTTTCAAGATAGAACTGGTTGATGATTTCGGCGGGCACTCATTGCCAATTCATCAGCAACAATACTAGGAGGAATCCCTATGGCCACCCGCAAACAGGCACACATTGACTCGGTTCAGAGCATCAAGAAAGATTTACTGGCAGTCCTAGAGGGAATGGACTACTGCATCGACTGGAAACAAGACGATTCTAAGTGGTCGGCGAGAGAGTTGATTTACCACGTTATAGACACACCACCCGGCGGAGTTAACAACCTGGTTAGTGGGATTTATTCCGGAGAAGTGACGGAATATGATCTCTGGAGCGACCTGACAAACCTCACTCCGGAACGGCTCGCCTATGACCTGGAGCAGGTCACCGCAGACATTGAGGCGTTCGTTGAGAGTTTGGATGGAACCCTATCGGCAATGTCTGAAGAAGACCTGCACGACAAAAAGGTCATGATGCATCAGAAAACTCGGAACGTGGATGAAGAGCGTTCGATCAATACCATTTTGGAACGAACGTTGGATGGGCACATCCGAGAGCATCTAGTCCAATTGCAGGCACTGCGAGAAGCCCTGGCAATCTAGCCTCAAAAGACAGTAACGACGGCGCTAGCAGCCGACTTCCAAGATACTCAGGAACGCTTCCTGGGGAATCTCTACTTGGCCCACCATCTTTAGGCGCTTCTTACCCTCTTTCTGCTTTTCCAGCAATTTGCGCTTCCGCGTAATATCGCCGCCGTAGCACTTTGCCAATACGTCTTTGCGCATGGCACGCACGGTCTCACGGGCGATTATCCGACTGCCGATGGATGCTTGAATCGGTACTTCAAACTGCTGTCTTGGAATGGTGCCGCGCAATTTTTCCACAATCTTACGGCCCTGCGACACGGCAGCGTCTCGGTGCAGAATCAATGACAGCGCTTCCACCGGGTAGTGGTTCACCAGAATATCCACTTTCACCAGGGGCGCGGCTTGGTATCCGGCAAAAGTGTAGTCCAACGACGCATAACCCTGGGTTTTGGACTTAAGTTGGTTGAAGAAGTCAGCCAGTAGTTCCACCAAAGGCACGGTGTATTCCATCACAACCCTGGAGGTATCGTTGTCATCAGAACCACTATCGCGCCGGGTGCCACCGCCCTGCATGTACTCCATCCGTTTAAACTCTGATCGGCGTGAATGCATTAGGTCCATCAGCGCACCAACGTGTCGGCTGGGGGCGACGATGGTCAGGTCCAGCATCGGTTCTTTGATAACTGATAGTTCGTTTGGCGAAGGCAATTTAGCTGGGCTATCAATCATGACCGTTTCGCCGTTGGTCAATTCCACCTGATAGGCGACGCTGGGTGCCGTTATGATCAGGTCTAAATCATACTCTCGTTCCAGCCGCTCTTGGATAATCTCCAAGTGCATAAGTCCCAAGAAACCGCAGCGGAAGCCGAATCCCAGGGCGCTGCTGCTCTCCGGTTCCATACTCAATGACGCGTCATTGAGCTGCAGTTTTTCCAGGGCAACGCGAAGGCTGCCGTATTCTTCGCCGTCTGAGGGATATAGACCGGCAAAGACCATGGATTTGACGGGTACGTATCCGGGCAAAGGTTCTTCAGCAGGTATGCGGTCGAGGGTTAACGTGTCACCGACGCTACATTCCCGCACTTCCTTGAATCCAGTGGCAATGTATCCAACCTGCCCTGTTGAGAGCGATTCAGTCGGCGTTGGTCCGGGTGAGAATATCCCAACCTCAACTACTTCTGCCAACCTGCCCGAAGACATGACCTTAATCTTGTCGTTCTTGCGGACGGTCCCATCTTTCATCCGAACGTGGGCGATGATTCCCTTGAAAGAGTTGAATTCCGAGTCGAATACCAAGCTGCGAAGAGGTCCTTCTTCCACGCCGGCAGGGGCGGGTACCCTTTCAACAACGGCGTCTAGAATCTCTTTCGCGCCGGTTCCTTCTTTCGCGGAGACGTAGAGAATCTCGTCCTTAGTGAATCCAAATGCCTGTTGAATCTCCGCGGCAACTCTATCTGGTTCGGCTTGTGGGAGGTCAACTTTATTTAGAACTGGTATCAACTCAAGGTCATATTCCATGGCCAGCAAGGTGTTGGCAATCGTCTGGGCCTCGATACCTTGGCTGGCATCAATGACGAGGAGGGCGCCCTCGCAAGCAGCCAGCGCTCTGGAAACTTCATAGCTGAAGTCCACGTGACCGGGGGTGTCGATGAGGTTGAACTGGTAGGTGATACCGTCAGAGGCGGTGTGTGACATGGTCACTGCCTTACCCTTGATGGTGATGCCCCTCTCCCTTTCTAGGTCCATGCTGTCTAGAAATTGGGCTTTCATGTCACCGCCACGGACCGTTCCGGTAATCTCTAAAAATCGATCAGCCAGTGTGGATTTCCCGTGGTCGATATGGGCGATGATGCAGAAATTTCTAATCCGGCTAGGTTCCATATTAATCCAATGGTATCACGGTAAATTTTCACCAACAACGAACTTTGGCGAGAATTAGCGCTAAGTGCGGTTGTTGGTGGCACAAAAAAGAGAGGCCGTTTTACAACAGCCTCTCTTTTGAATCTATTTGGTAGAGGTCTTAGATGCTAATAGTTTCCGTACCCACTGGCTAGCAGGCAGGCGGCGTGGTGCTCTGGCTCCACCTCACGTAGCTCGGGGATATGGGCTGGGCAGCTGTCGTTGGCTACCGGACAGCGGGGGTGGAATACACAGCCGCTGGGTGGGTTTAGTGGGCTGGGAACTTCACCAGTAAGCAATACGCGTTCGCGCTGAGCGTCCAACACCGGGTCCGGAATCGGCACGGCCGAGAGCAAAGCCTTGGTGTAGGGATGCACCGGATTACGGTAAATCTCATTACGTTCAGCCATCTCAACCATGTGACCCAGATACATAACACCGACCCGGTCACTGATGTGGCGAACCACAGAGAAGTCATGGGCGATGAATAGATAAGTCAGGTTGAATTGTTCTTGCAATTCTTCAAGCAGGTTGATGATTTGCGCTTGAATGGACACGTCAAGAGCAGAAACTGGTTCGTCGGCCACTATGAACTTGGGTTCAACCGACAGTGCCCGTGCTACTCCGATCCGTTGACGCTGTCCGCCGCTGAACTCATGGGGGAACCGGTCTGCCATGTATGGGTTGAGCCCCACATTCTGTAGTAGGTCTGCAACTTTTTCTCGGTACTCTTGTTTACCTTTTACCAGGCCATGCACAATCAACGGCTCGCCGATGATGTTGCCGGCAGTCATCCTGGGGTTCAGGGAACTGTATGGGTCCTGGAAAATGACCTGCATCTCGCGACGCATACCGCGCATTTCTTTGGAAGAGAGGTTGTTCAGTTCTCTACCCTCGAATATGACCTTCCCGCCTGTGGGCTTATAAAGCTGGAGAATACACCGGCCGGTGGTGGTCTTGCCGCACCCGCTTTCGCCCACCAGACCCAGAGTCTCACCGCGTTTGACCGTGAAGCTAACACCGTCTACAGCTTTTACATATCCGGTGGGTTTGCGAGATAGAAACCCCGCACCTACCGGAAAATACATCTGAAGATTTTGTACCTCCAGAAGGATGTCATTGTCCTTAGGTGCGGCAGCCCCAGGGGTTGCGGTTTCGGGCATCGTAGTCATATTAAATCCTAACTCCCATCGTGGTGCGTCTGGTTCCGGAGTTATCGTTCCGATCCCAGTGATGTTTCAATTACAGAGGATTTCCCTTAACAGGGTGTTATTCGGCTAATGGTTGGTCCAATATATCGATGACCGACGGACCAAGGTCGTCTATCCGCCAGCAGGCAGACAAATGTCTGTCTCCAGCGTCCATCAATTCAGGACTATCCGTTTTGCACTTGTCCACTGCCCACCGGCACCTAGGTGCGAAGGAGCAACCTGTGGGGAGGTTAATTAAGTCCGGCGGTTGGCCTTCGATCGGGTCTAGCTTGGCCCGTCGGGGAAGGTCCAATCGGGGGACAGACCGTAGCAAACCAACGGTATACGGATGACGCGGATTGGCGTAAATTTCACGGGCATCTCCCCGTTCAATCACCTTCCCGGCGTACATGATATTCACTCTGTCTGCGTAGCGAGCCACAACACCTAGGTTATGAGTGATGACGATCAGCGCAACGCCAAATTCCACAGTTAGAGACTTCATCAAGTCTAAAATCTGTGCTTGAATCGTCACGTCCAAAGCGGTGGTTGGCTCGTCTGCAATAATCAGACGGGGGTTACAACTCAGGGCCATGGCAATCATCACGCGTTGACGCATGCCGCCGCTGAATTGGTGGGGGTATTGCTTGACTCTAACATCAGGGTCGGGGATACCCACACGTGCCAGAAGGTTCACACTTTCACGTTGGGATTCGTCTTTCGACATTCCCATATGCAACTGGAGTGTCTCGGTGAGTTGACGCTCAACCGTCAACACGGGATTGAGGGACGTCATGGGCTCTTGGAAAACCATGGAGATTTTGGCGCCCCGGATGTGTCGCATGTCTTCCATGTCAATTTTGAGGATGTCCTCTCCGTCTAACAGGATTTCACCGCTGACAATTCTTCCTGGCGGGTTTGGAATCAAACGCATCACTGAAAGTGCGCTAACGCTTTTACCGCAACCACTCTCTCCAACTAGACCAAGGGTCTCACCCTCTTGCAGGTCGTATGAAACTCCGTCTACGGCCTTCACAACTCCATCCATTGTGAAAAAATGTGTCCTCAAGTCTTTAACTTCTAGCAGTGTAGCCAATCGGTCTCCTCAAGTCGGGTGTACTTCTCTAATACGCGACAGGTTCGATTACGGATGCCGCACCAAGTCTCCCTGAGCGGTATAGATTGTGTTAAAAAATACTACGTTGGTGAACGGTAACTAAAAATTTACCGTCCGCTGGTTTTCGATTTTTATGGTGGTGGGGAAGCCGGGACTCGAACCCGGACGCCTTGCAGCACATGATCCTAAATCATGCTCGTCTACCAGTTCCGACACTTCCCCCTAGTTATCGTGATTATCGGGGGATCAGGCTCACCCCACAGTCCGTTTCAAGCAACAGACTCTTACTCTGAATCAAGTATCCGAGCCGCGTAATTATATCTACCGTCTCACGGCCTGTCCACACTCGTGCGGTGAATCACATTACACATACAATGCACTAGGGGTATTCCACCAGTCGACGCCAAACCATGCCGCCAAATGTTCCCAAGAACGCTAATCCGGCGAATATCAAGGCTAATGTACCAACCAACGAGCTGCCGTCCGCGCCCGAGTCACCATCTGGTCCTGTCAGACCTTGAGAGCCTGGGGGGCCAGCTGCGCCCGCAGGTCCGGCTGACCCGGCAGGGCCGGCGGGACCTCCAGAACCCGGAGGACCGGCGGGACCTTGTACTCCTTGCAACCCCTGCTGGCCACTAGGACCAGCATCGCCTTGGGGGCCGGGCACCAACACTGGCGCTGGCGTAGGAGTTGAAGTCGGTGATCCAATTACTGGAGTGGCAGTAAGATTCAGTTCGGTGACTGAACCTTCCTGCCACATGAATGTCTGAGCGGCGGCGATTCCGCCGATGGTAAAAGTTACCGTCTTGCCATTAAACGATTCTCCAGAAGGCTCAACCAATAGCACTGGATAGGTGCCGCCTGCGACCGATTTGGCCGCCACCTCTTGTCCATCTACCAAGGCTGCGACCACGGTGCCATCCGTCGCAGGACTACCATTTACGGTGGCTGAACCTAAGAACGCGTGAGGAATAACCTTCTGAGCCGATACGACCGAGGGCAACATCAATAACAACACCACGATTGTCGTGGCGATGACATACCTAGGTTGGAGAATGTTCTTCAGATTCATATTCAATATTTGAGTTTGGCCTCAGTCTTCAGTTAAAACTGATAATCAATGATTCAGGCCGACAATCAAACGGGCACGGGCCATATTATAACTAAATGGACCTCGCCATGATGGCAGAATCTGGCGGTGAAGCAGGATTTTGTCTGTTCGTCCCGCAGCATCAGTGGGTATGACCTTCATGTCGATGTTGATCGCCGCTGAGCGGATTACCAGACATGGTAACAATCTCACGACTTACCAGGTCATCCATCTCCGATGGGAGTGAGGTTAACAGGTTATCAGAAAGGAACAGTCGTTCCAGGTTTTCCATATTGCTCATGGTTCCGGGGACTGAGGTCAGATGATTGTTCGATAAAAAACAATCGATTAATTCGCTCAGGTCGCCAATCTCCGGGGGTAATGACCGCAGTAGATTATCGTTTAAATGCAGCTCGTTCAGGGCGGTGAGTTGACCCATTTCAGGAGGCAAGTAGGTCATCTTGTTGTGCGCTAAGTCCACGTAAACCAGGTTTGTTAAACTGCAAATCTCCCGGGATAACTCAGTCAGCTGGTTATTCCGGAGGCTAAGCTGGATTAATTGCGTCAGTTGGCCCACTTCATCCGGCAGTTCCTCTAATTGATTGCCGTCCAGATATAGCCAGATCAAATTAGTCAGATTGGATAATTCCGGTGGCATCTTTGCCATTTGGTTATTTTCCACATAAAGCCCTGTGAGACTCGTCAGACCGCCAATCTCCGGAGGCAGGGTCGTTAACTCGTTGCCGCCAAGGTACAACCAGGTCAGGTTGGTTAAGTTGCCAATCTCTTGCGGTATTGCCGCCAGTTTATTTTCGCGAAGATAAATTACCTTTAGATTATTTAAATTGCCGATGGCCGATGGAATCTCTACCAGTTGGTTGTTATCTAGATGCAACTCGGTTAGTCCGGTCAAATTGCCGATTGCTGATGGCAGGTTTGTCAGTTGATTGTCTTGTAGGTAGCAGTCGGTCAGTCCTGACAGATTGCAGAACTCCAACGGGAGATCTCCAAGACCGTTGCTGGCCATGTACAGCCAACTAAGCGAGTTTAATTCCCCAATTTCAGCCGGTAACTCGGTCAGTTGGTTATGACTGGCATTAAGCCGATTGAGCTTAGACAGTTGGGATATCTGGGATGGCAAGTTCGCCAGTTGGTTCGATTGCACGTACAAACCAATGAGGTTCTTCAAGTTCCCGATCTCTGGCGGCAGCGCGGTCAATTGGTTGTTCCGTATATTTAAACGGGTCAGATTGGTCAGCTTGCCAATCTCCGGTGGTAGTTCTGTCAGCAGGTTCCCTGACAGGTCCAGTTCAAGCAGATCCGTGAGGTCACCGATCTCAGCAGGTAGAGATTCCAAGTCCTCTTTGGATAGGTCTAATACAGTGAGGCCGTCATTGCGGGTCTTCCGGATTATGGCGATGAGTTCAGTTTGGTTCATCTTGTGTTCCTAGGATTCGTTAGTGATCGTCGACAATTCAAATCACCAACATTTGCTGATTGTGCCGAATTATGGAGCCTTTGTCGTGTGCAGCGAGTGTACGAGATTACGGGACTGCAATCCAGAGGCATCAGAATCGATAAAATAGATTGTTGGCTGCAGATTTTGTCCCTAGGCTTGACCTATATCTAATTACCTAAAGATATTAGCCCAAACGCAAAGCCCCTCAGGGATTCCCTAGGGGCTAACTCTCATTAACAATGCATCTGCGGTGAAATTACGCGTCGAATGACGTGAAATGACCGCAATGATTGCAATAAAGATCAGTGTCTTGGATGATTTCCTGACACATATGGCATTGGATTCCAGTCTCCAACGTCATCAGGCTTGCGCCACACGGTTTGCAAAATGAATCGTTGGATTCGGATACGTTTTCACCGCAGTGATGACAAAACTTAGCCTTGGTAATCATCGTCTCCTCAGAGCCTGAGATTTAACGCAATCTTACTGCAACATTCAATAGACTGGTACTATCTATCGAGTCACTTCAAATTCACGTTGTGGCTGTTTGGCGAGGCAGAGTTTCATTCGGTCCTCGGACAAACAGCAACTTAAAGGACCGTATGCTCGCAGAAGGCTGGAAAAACGAACTACCGGAAAGCCACCGGATAGCTCTTGATATCGCTTACTCAGATTTTTTAGACAGTTTTTTTCATATCTCCCCCACAGACGCAGGGAAGATTGAACAAATCACCGATTGGTTACCTCAAAAGTTGTTCAGCAGATATACAAACCTTTTCTGCCATCGGTTCATGATTGCCATGTGCTCCGTTGCGGAAAGATTGGTCCAACCGAGCAAAATCACCCCGATTCCCAAGTGCACTGCAGAGGCGTTTGCCCTACATATCCTATTAGTGCAGGCCACAACGCTTTTGAAAGACGTACAGCGCATTGATGCCGACTATCAAGAGTTTCGACGCCAGACCTACCGGGACAACGATTTCTTGGCTCTATATGATGCGGTAGAAGATAAGCCCAGTGTTGACCTAAATAGCCGGATTGCCCTGCCCAATAACTTGGAATTCAACGATTGGTTCAAACCGTTCAATCCTGACCAGCCGGTAAATCCGTTCATCTATGAGGACTGGACGACCGAGCAGACAGGCATTAATTTCTTCCGCTAGAAAAATTAAAGATTTAGATAAAGGACCAATCGTTTCAACTTTTGTAGACCAAATGTTAGGGTGCTCTTTAAAAAACGAACAGCCTGTCAGGTTCAACTGACGGGCTGTTCGTTTTTGTTTAATGGACCAATTGAAGTTCAGGCTAGATTGACTCTGAGGCTTGGTTCTTTCTACTCTTGATGATCTGTTTTCTGGATGCCGTATCAGCGCGTTTTCTTGCTCGCTTTTCAATTCTTGCGGCCCTCTTTTCGGGGTCTCGGTGAGTCGTTTCCTTCGGCATATTTGTCTCCTTCCTGTTGGTTCTTAGTAAGTCTGTTCAGGTCGGCTCAACCGACCCTGTAGTTATTACACATAAAAATTCCTAGTCTGGTCTAATTACGCAACACAGGTATTAACCATGGCCTGTACCACTTGTGGAGAACGGTGCAGGCCTTCTTTTTGAACTATACCCAGCTTTGAGAACAGTTCAGCGATGAGTGCTTCCACTTGCTCTGGTTGCGATTGGCGGGCTTGGGCTATTTCAGTTTCTTCATAGCCTTCAAGCATCAGTTTCAAGATTTTTTCTTCAGGGTCGGTTAGTTGGGTCGCTTGGCCGTCGCTCAGTCTATGGTAAATATCCATTAGACTCTGGATTATGGATTTGTGCAAAACCGCCTGGCCATTGGCGACAGCCTCTACTACGCGGATGAATTCCGGGATATTGTCCAGAGAGTTTTTAAGAATATAGGCCTTGCGTTCGGCGCCGCTATGCATGATGGCACGGATGAAGGCCGGGTCGTCGTAGGCTGAGACCAGCACAATGGCAGTAGGGGTATCTTAGGCCATGATGCGATTGGCCGCGGCCAGTCCGTCCATGTTCGGCATTCTCACGTCGAAAATAGCTACATCAAGGACCAACTCCGCAGTTTTTTCCAATACCTCTAAGTCGTCAGACGCCATGCCGCCCACCAATATATTTTTTCTGGTCTCGAGTATCTCTTTATAAGCAGCGCGCATCGTCTGGCTATCATCAGCGACCAAAATCCGAAGCTGATTCATTCCCATCATCCTTCTATCGGTTCTAGGACCTCACTGGCCCCGTCAAATTCAGGATACATTTCGCCAATAATTAGTTCAATGTCGAAAAGGTTGCATGGCTCTAGTTTACAGGGCTCTTGGAACCTCCAATGACACTACGGTTCACGTACAATCCCAAGGCTCAATAAACCAGCAATATTTTCTTAACAAATTTAGCGATCATTGGAGGAATCAATGACAATCAAAGGCATTTCCCATATCCATATTTGTGTCGCTAACGTGGAAAAATCCTTGGAGTTTTACAGGGATACTCTAGGCCTGACGATAAAAACTCATACGCAACAGATGTTGGATTGACCAGGCGCAAAGTCGCTTGGAATGTACTCGCGATTAAGGACGAGTAGAACCGTTGCCCACATTTATTTTGACGACGCAGACTCCCCTCAGCAAATTTTGGTTTTAACCTCTCATCCAGGTCAGGTAGACAGTAACCCCATTAAATTTGATGCGAAGGGTATTACCAACATCGCTTTCCAGGTCGACAACATAGAATCGCACGCTCGAATGTTGTCTGAACGCGGAGTAACTGTGGCCGGAAATATTTCTGATTTCCGTAATCAAGCGGGACAAATGAGAACAGTATTCGTCTACGATCCCGACGGCAATTTAGTGCAATTCCATGAAGGTTTTAACCTCGACAAATATAACGACTATCACGAGCCTCCAAAATAAATTGTAGCTTAACCAAGACTAGAGCGCTCAAAAAGAAAAGTTGGCGCCCCCCGGGTGGCAATTCATCTGCTCACTAGACCGTATGGCTAGCAGTCCTTAAACTTGAGACATGTTGGTTTTGTATTACCTCAGCGCAGGGCTTTCCAGCCTTCAAAATATCCCTTCGAGACCAAGCATAAAAGTGTTGTTGGAACGCGGTCTGGCTGGCCGCGTTAGAAAATAGTGATGGCAAGGTAACTTCCTTTTATGGCCTTCTTAAATATGCAAGGTATATCCCTTGCCTTTATTGGCGTCCAAATTTTTGACGAGGTCAACTTAACCATTGAACGAGGTGAGAAGGTTGGCTTGGTAGGCAGGAACGGGTCAGGGAAAACAACGTTACTGCGGCTGATCGAAGGTAGCGTCAAACCAGACTCCGGCGTTGTCTCATTCCAAAAAGGCATACGCACTGCCTATCTTTCACAAGAAGTGCCCAATGATTTACCCGGAACCGTGTTTGATGTTGTCGCCAGCGGAAGCAGAGAATACGTTGATCTTTCCACACGGAATCCATCCCCAAGCACCAAGTTGCTACATGAAGACACGCCGCCTCTACGCGAGGAATTGGATCGCATTCACGACAATCTTGATACGGAAGGAGTGTGGTACAAGAGAGAACAGGTCAACAAAAGCCTTTCGCAACTTGGGTTGGATACTGACCGCGATTTCAGATCTCTTTCCGCTGGCCTAAAACGTCAAGTGCTCTTGACGAAGGCGCTTGTTAGTGAGCCGGATATCCTCCTACTTGATGAACCAAGTAACCACATGGATATTGATTCCATCAAGGAACTGGAACAGATGATGGCTCAGTTTGCCGGTGCCATAATTTTCGTTACCCACGACCGGATGTTCTTACAGAAAATCGCGACCCGGATAATAGAAATTGATCGGGGCCGCCTGTTTGACCAGACCTGCGATTATGAGACATTCCTGGTACGGCGAGACGCCAACCGTGATGCAGAGGAGACGAAAAACGCTCTGTTCGATAGGAAGCTAAAACAGGAGGAACATTGGGTTAGAGAAGGTATTAAGGCGAGGCGGACGCGTAACGAGGGCCGAGTAAGGGAACTGGTAAAAATGCGGGAGATGCGCAGTTCCAGACGAGACCGGCCCAAGAATGTGAAAATGGAAGTCCAAGAGGCTGAGCGTTCCGGAACATTAGTGGCAAAGGCCGACAATATTGGCTTTAACTATGGCGATACTCAGGTAATATCACAATTCTCCGCCACGATTCTAAAGGGCGATAGAATTGGGATTCTAGGCCCTAATGGCAGCGGCAAGACAACCCTTCTGCGGCTCCTTCTTGGCATGCTCGTTCCGGTCAATGGAACAATCCGCCTCGGCTCTAATTTGCAAATCAGCTACTCCGACCAACTCCTTGAGCAATTGGACGAATCCAAGACCGCTATAGAAAACATCGGCGACGGCAGTGACACAGTTACCGTTAACGGTAAAAGTCGTCACATCTTCGGCTATCTGCAAGATTTTCTATTTTCTCCAGATCAAGCTCGCTCTCTTGTTTCTGGATTTTCTGGAGGGGAGCGCAAGCGCCTCATGCTCGCTTGTCTCTTCACGCAGCCCTCCAATCTCCTTGTGCTGGATGAACCCACCAACGACCTTGATATCGAGACCCTTGACCTTCTTGAAGAGCTCTTGATTGACTACACAGGAACGATTCTCCTCGTCAGCCATGATAGGACGTTCATCAATAACATCGTAACGAGCACCGTCGTTTTTGAAGGCGACTCCGTCGTGAAAGAGTACGTGGGTAACTACGATGACTGGCTGCGACAGCGCCCCCAGGAAGCCAGACCAAGTAGCGGACCTGCCGGCAAACAAGAGGTCCCACCAGCTCAGGCACCCAAGGCAAGGGTGAAATTACGGTTCAGCGAGCAAAAGGAACTGGATGCACTGCCCCAGACTATTGAATCCCTCGAAAATGAACAACAGGCGTTGTTCCAGACGATGGGAGATCCAGAACTCTACAAAAAAGACAGGGCTGACATTGTTGCCAACAACGAAAGGTTGGAAGAACTGAAAAGACTTCTGGCTGAGGCCTACGAACGTTGGGAAGAACTGGAACAGCACCGCCTAGATATCGAAAACAGCAGACCTTCAAAATAGAGAATGCCAAACAGAGTAAAGACGAGGCTAATCGGGAAATTAGTGACATGGTCACGCTGCCAACATCCCCACCTTGACCAATTCTGTATTTGATGAAGGCTCCAAAGAATCTCTGGGGCTTTTTTAATTAGGCGCGTGAGGTGCGCCGTAGCCCGCTCCGAAACAGGAATGCGGTCACATCTTAGTCATCGAAGATGTAAAATTACGGGCACCAAATGGACTTGGATCTGGATAATCGTTATTGCAAGAGGTTTTCTAATTCCTAGAACCCAGCGGCCACCATCACCAAAAATGGCTACAGAAAGAAGACTAAGTTTCGAAGAAACAGGACTGGACGGCCTGTTAAACACGGTCGACCAGCGATGAGCGCAGTCTACAGTCCTCAGGTTAAGTTCCTGCATAAGTGGGGATCTAGGGGCGGCGGAGATGGGGAGTTCAGGTGGCCCATGCACCTGGTGATAGACGGTGCGGGCAACGTCTATGTGTCAGAAACGAGCAATGATCGGATCCAGGTCTTCGACCAACAAGGCAGATTTCTGCGGAAGTGGGGGAGTGAGGGTAGCGGAGACGGGGAGTTCATCCGGCCCCAGGAATTGGCTATGGACAGTAACGGCAACGTCTACGTGTCGGATCGCGACAACAATAGAATCCAGGTCTTCGACCAACAGGGCAGCTTTCTGCACAAGTGGGGAAGCCTGGGTAGCGGAGACGGGGAGTTCAGGTGGCCCCAGGGTGTGGGCATAGACAGTGAAGACAACATTTACGTGTCTGACCGAGGCAATGATAGGATCCAGGTTTTCGACCAACAGGGAAGATTTCTGCGCAAGTGGGGCGGCACCGGCAGCGGAGATGGGGAGTTAAGGTTTCCCCAGGGCCTGGGCATAGACAATGAGGGTAACGTCTACGTGTCAGATCAAGGGAACAACAGGATCCAGGTCTTCGACCCACAGGGCAGACTCCTGCGCAAGTGGGGGAGCGATGGAAACGGAGACGGGGAGTTCAATTGGCCTCAGAGTCTAAGCATAGACAATCAGGGCAATGTCTACGCGTCAGATCGAGGCAATCATCGGGTCCAGGTCTTTGATTCACAGGGTAGATTCCTTCTCCAGTGGGGGACCAGGGGCAGTGGAGACGGGGAGTTCATCCAGCCTCAGGGGCTGGCGATAGACAGCGACGGCAACGTCTACGTATCAGAGTATGGCAATCAAAGGATCCAGGTCTTCGACCCACAAGGTAGGTTCCTGCGCAAATGGGGGAGCGAGGGCAGCGAAGACGGGAAGTTCAGGACTCCCCAAGGTCTGGGCATAGGCATACAGGGCGACGTCTACGCCTCAGATCATTGGAATGATCGGCTCCAGGTCTTCGATCCACAGGGCAGTTTTCTTTTCAAGTGGGGGATTCGGGGCAGCGGAGACGGGGAGTTCAGCCAGCCTCAGGGGCTGGCGATAGACAGTGCCGGCAACGTCTACGTGTCAGATCAAGGCAATGATCGGATTCAGGTCTTCGATCCACAGGGCAGATTCCTGCGCAAATGGGGCAGAGAGGGCGGCGGAGACGGGGAGTTCAGCCAGCCTCAGGGTCTGGCGATAGACAGCGACGGCAACGTCTACGTGTCAGATCAAGGCAATGATAGGGTCCAGGTCTTCGATTCACAGGGCGGATTCCTGCTCAAGTGGGGATTCGGGGGCAGTGAAGACGGGGAGTTCATCCGGCCCCAAGGTCTGACGATAGACAGTAACGGCGACGTCTATGTATCAGATCAAGGCAACAACAGGCTCCAGATATTCGATCGACAGGGCGGATTCCTGCGCAAATGGGGAATCAGAGGCAGCGGAGACGGGGAGTTCAGCCAGCCTCAGGGTCTGGCGATAGACAGTGACAGCAACGTCTACGTATCAGAATATGGTAATCAAAGAATCCAAGTCTTCGACCCACAAGGTAGGTTCTTGCGCACATGGGGTAGCGAGGGCAGCGGGGACGGGGAATTCAGCCAGCCTCAGAGTCTAGCGATCGACAGTGAAGGCAGCATCTACGTGTCAGATCAAGGCAATCATAGGATTGTGGTGTTCAAACCAACCGTCTAAAAGTGCTTTCACAACTCGAAGCAGGCATACCACCCCGGATTTGGCTTAGAGGTTTAAGTTAAAGAGGGTAAGGCCTCCAACTGCCCTTCAACCGTCGCCAGGTCCGGAAGCAGCACCAGTACTAGCCCCTCCTCATTGATCACAACCCCAGGTCGTCTGCCCTCGGCTGGGTTTGCCAAGTAGCCTTCAGTTCCAACCTCCGACATGCCATATGCGATGGCGATGGATCTTTCGTCGTCGAGAATAACCGGGAACGGGAGGTCTTCTTGCTCTACCCAAGCTTGCACAGATTCCTGATCCCGGTCGTTGACACCGAAGACCTGAATCCCCTTGTCCACAAATTTTGAATAATTGTCACGGTACCCGTGGCTGTGCCGGGTTCAATTTCCCCCACCCGGAGACGAAAAGAACCAAAGCCAGACCTTACTTCCTCTGAGATCAGACAATCTAACTTCATTGCCTGCGTGGTTTAGCGCGTTAAAATCCGGCGCCGGATCTCCAACATTAAGCATCGCTTTTCCCCCATTGGTTTGGTCCCGTTTTACAGTTGTGTGCTGGAATGGCGTATTCCTAGTACTCAAGCTCGGTGTCCTAACTTGAAGTCTCTATCTCATCGACGAATAAGCGATAAATTATTCGCGCGCCGTTCTTGAGGTCTCCAACCGGTACACCCTCATTGAAGCCGTGGAAGTTTATCGGCGGCCCAAGCCGGTTTATAAAAAGAGCCCCTCCGGCCATCAGATTGTTATCACCTTTGGCGTCTGTGCCTCCGCCTATGGCCAGAGCAGGGGTGGCCACATTCATGACTTTCTCGAAAGCATTAGCGATCTTGCGGAAGGTATCGCCTTCTGTTAGGCGTATATCAGGGGCGACCGCAGTTTTTGTTGTAATCATCACCTGATGGGCGGCATTTTTATTGAACTCTTCGGTCAATTCATTAAATACTTCTGGGAAGTTACTAATCCCCTCCAACATCCCTTCTGTTTTTCCGTCCCAGGTAATGCTGTGGTGTCCGATGGCATAGCGGACATCAAGTTCTAGTTGGACCGATTTCGGTTTCGTATGAAATCTGGTCACGGCGTAGGTGGTGCCGTTACCCTTCTTGAACACATCGTCATTTTTCTCGAGAAGTTGGGAATGGTGTTCTCCGTAAACTGTAGTGCCCCAAGCCCACGAAATGAACTGACACATTACCCCGGTTTCATTCGATACCAATATTCCATTGTCGACTAGACCACCTAAGAAATTGGCCAGAGAAACCAGCGGATTTGCCCCAATTTCTCGGTTTTCATTAGGCGCGGATCCATGCTGGGCACCCTTTACCTTGGTCTCGATCTTGAGTTCGTTTTTTATTCCGTCGAGGTGAGAGGTCATATCAGCGCGGCGATAGGTTTCATCATCAAATGCATACTCTTCGTACCATTGTTTGACGTTATCCGCGATTTCTTGGAGTTGGTCAGGCGAGGTGCTTTTAATCGTTACCGTGGCTGATCCTGGGATCTGGTTTGAGGGGCCGAGAGGCGTAAGCATTTGGTCAATCCACGCCCCTTCGGTTACTTCAGAGTTTCCGGTGAGGGAGAAAAATGGGCGTTCGATTCCCTTTTCCGCCCGGACAGTCCAAACCCCGTCGTAAATCAGGCCGAAGTCCGGGCGGTCGTCCGGATTGTTATTCAAGTAGTGGGGCATGGACATTTCGGTCTCTTCCGAAGTATCGAAGAGTAGCTCGACCGTGATGTTATCCAGCTTGGGGCTTCCGTCATACCGTTTGGCGACCGCTTTCAAGACATTGAAGGCGACTATTGCTGGTCCTTTATCATCGATCGATCCGCGCCCAACATAGAATTCCTGTTCAGGTCCCTCTGGGTAAGATCGCATCTTTTTTAAAAGACGGAAGGGGTCATCGTCCCAGTCGTCTATACTCCCTGGCGGGACGGTGTCCAAGTGGCTGCACACTGTTATTTTGTGTTTGCCAGCACCCAACCGCAGGCCGAATAGCCAGTGTGTCGTCTTTTTTTCTTCGCCATTCTCGGTTTTCGTTATTGTTTCTTTCCAATCAAATGACTCCAGCCGGTGCATTTTTTGGTTCTTATTAAATTCTTCAGTGTCTCTTAACAAGATTTGTTGGATTTTTTCTAGGTTGGCGACTACTGTGGTTTCGTCCAACAAGCCGGTCCTAAAAGTTTGTATCTCCACAAATTCGGACATCATATCGAATAGATTCTGATTGATTAGGTCGTCTATTCCTTGGTATTCATTCTGGTTAGCGGTATTCATCGTCGTTCAGTTCCTTACAATTGGCGCTCGACACCAGGTCTATTCAAGTAGTAATTTTTCGAGGAATTCCGAGCCAAATTTTTAGCATGGACGCGGCCGGCCACGGTCGTTCAGAGGCGTCTCCACCTATGGTATCCAAAAACGGCGCGGAGTAGGTACCTGCTATACCGAACAGTCGGCCCAGACCCTGTTCCTCGAGTCGCTGTTTCAAATATTGTGGCCACCGTGACTTCCGTCTAACGGCTTCATAATAGCTTCGTTCCAAGAAACCTACTTGTCGTGGACTTCGATCGACGCCCTTACGGCAGACTCAATGGCGCCTTCTATCCAGGCGTGCTTCAACGAGGCATGTTCTCCGGCGAAGTGGACTTTACCCTCCGGTTCAAGAATGTGAGGATGCAGGCGGCGAAGTTGGCCGGGCAGAAAGATGGCTGCTTCACCGAATGCATAGAAATTCTGCATCCAGCTTTCAGTTTGACCTATGCCAGTGAAATAGCGCTTGATGCCTGGTCCGTAGATATCGGTTAATCCTTTGAGCGCAAAGCCATAGCGGTCTTGGTCAGGGATGGATTCCCATTTTCGGGCGTCGTCGGCCCAAGAATAGCTTGCTAGGACTACCCCTCCCGAGCAATTTTCAATCTGATGGCTCGGGAAGGACATGAATCGGTTCGGGGAGTCCGTAATCGAGCCGCCACCGATCGAATCATGTCCTCGGTATTCGTCGCCCAGCTTATCGCTCCATTCCTTCTCATCCCACTCCCAGAATCGTTGACTAAATTCCAGCAGCACTTTGGTGGCAGAATCGTAGTGTAGCTCTGCGATGGCGCGACGCTTGTGGTAACTGAACATTGGGCTGACTGTTACGAACCGAAGCGCTGAGAACGGTATCGTTACGATCAGGTAATCGGCAGTGAATTCCCGTTCCATCGGTGTGCGATTTGCACGCATCACGCCGCGTTTGACCGGCGGCTCGTTAATGGTTTTCACGTAAACGCCTGCGCGGCCCTTGTGCACGGCTTTGCTACCTTGGCTGGGTGTTTCGCCTGGCCCGGACCACTCTATCTCAATGGCGCGCGCATCCATGACAATATCTTCGCTAAGACCGTCCAAGAAGGCGTAAGGCAAAATCCAGTTTCCACCGGATAGCTCGATATACGATTCTTCCGTATTTATGTAGGTAGATTCGATAAAGCTCTGGATAAAGGAGTAGGACATCCGAGATGTCAGGTTTTCCAACGTCCCGATATAGTCGAGCACAACGTCAGGATAGCCGGCAATATCCATGAGGTATTGGCGCATGTTGAGATCGCCGTAAAGGCTGATTATTTTCTTCCATCCTTCGATTCGTTCGTCAATCGGAAGGGTTTCATCAACAGAGTCCTTTGGATCCTTAAAAGCATCATTAACCAACTCGTTGGCAGTCTTACCATCGTATTTCGTTGGGATGTCGAATCCCAGAGATCTGCCCGGATGGCTATCTTTACTATTATCCAAACGGCGCACACTGATTCCATTCGTCTTTAGCCAGGTGCGAAATGTTTTCGCCTCCGGTTTTTTGCCTTTGGCCACATCTACGTTGTAGAAGGATTGGACTTTATCGCTGAGGTCCAGGATTTCGATATATTTGTTCACCAATGGATGAACCTTCGGTATGCGCATGGCCCCAGCCTCTGCGTAGAGCAAAGGGTCTTTGAATGGAGTGGGGCCGCCGAGATCAGGAGTCAAAGTTTTCACCCGCCCACCGATGCGGTCATCATTGGCTTCAATAATCGTGACGTTATGACCTGCTTGTTTGAGCAACCTGCCTGACACCAATCCGGCGATTCCAGCTCCGATGATCAACACGTCTTTTTTCCCGTCTTCACCGTTCAATGGACCAGGCAGACCATCCTTGATGATCTTTTCGTATTTCGAAACCACTGAGGTGCCGTTTTCATCGACCATTAGAATTTCGCGCGCCAGTTTTTCCAACACTTTATCATCCATAGTTATTCCTCCTGAATAAGCAGCTTAGGGGCAATCTATGAGTTAGATGGGACAACCGCTGCGAGTCAATGCGGAGTTATCAATGACGCCTAATCCTGAAAAGCATCACGTGGGCAGTGGAGTCCCAAACAAACCATACCTGCCAGTATTTATGCATAAACAGTAATTATAGAAAGCTTAAACTCTATCTGTTTTGGTGTTAATAGTCTAGGAGCAATTAACATTTCCGCCTTATTCCTGATTACCGAGTACGTACTGCGCTCCATCTGTGTAGGGTACGCGCATCTAGATCAGCGTGTTGGGGTAGCGCCGCCTATATGCCGGAAAACCGCATGGATTCTGGCGGGCGTGCCTTGGGGCGGCATCAGGGGTTCCAGGTTTGACGGCCGCCAGTTAAAGTTCAGATAAATGAGAATTGAGTGAATCGGGACAGACCATTTGAAAACACTGGGACCATTTGGGGTAATCACTTCACAAAGAAAGCCCGGATTACTCGAATCCGGACTTTTTGTGCTAACCAACCCTTCGCTTACGCCACGGTTGATTTAAGCTCGTGAATTGTAGTTGGGGTCCCGTTTCTCACGGAAGGCGTTCATCGCTTCGTCATGATCTGGAGACGCAATGGAAATGGATTGGCGGTGCAAGTACTCTTCAAAAAACTGGCCGTGGGGCAAGTCCTGATAGGCTGACATCATGAGCTTGGTCTGCCTGGCGCCTTCGGAGCTAAGACTCAGATATCTCTGAGTGAGAGCCTCCACCTCTTGATCAAATTCCTGCGGTTTTACGGCGTAGTCCACCAAACCAATCCGGAGAGACTCCAACCCATCGATGGATTCCCCGGATAGCGCCATCCGTTTGGCCCGGCCCAATCCGATGTAGCGTGGTAGCCGGTGGGTACCCAATCCAGGAATAAACCCCTCTTTTGCCGCCGGCAACCCCAACACCGCATCCTCCGTGGCGATGCGAATATCGGAAGCCAATGGTAGTTGCAGTCCCCCACCCAGTGCGTACCCATGGATGGCGCAGACCACCAATTTATCGGACAACTCCAGTAGGCGCAGTGCGTGGTCCCACTGGTAAAAATAATCATGGGGCGTTTCTTCAGCCGCCAGTTCTTTTAGGTCAATGCCGGTACAGAAAGCCCGGCCGTTACCTCGTATAAGTACGACTCTGGCCTTGGGATCGTCGTGGATTGCCTGGGCCGCTCGGTGCAGGTCGAGGGTTACCTGGTAATTGACGGCATTCAGTACTTCCGGCCGATCTAGAGTCAAGCGGATCAGGTCGCCGTCTGTTTCGTATTTCATGGTTCTCAAAATAGGATTTAGAGTCAACGATTGCCTCCGGTGGGCGGATTTCTTCTAGATGTGCCGGTTGTCGATTACCCGAACCGCTTTTCCTTCGCTTCGGGCAATCTCTCCAGGAGGCAGTACGGTCACGGAACAACCAATTCCGAGGACGTTTTGCAGATTTGCTTTTATGCCGCCTTCCAACTCCTGGTGCTGATTGGTTGCACTGCTAGACTCGATCCGAACCTCAAGGTTGTCCATCTGGTCATCCCCTCGGTCAACTATCAACTGATAGTACGGCTCAATTTGCCCCATTGCCAGGAGCACCGACTCTATTTGAGAAGGGAATACGTTCACGCCCCGGATGATTAGCATATCGTCATTGCGGCCCAACACCTTCTCCATCCGGACAGTCGAACGGCCACACAGGCACTTGTCGGCTAATAAGCGGGCCAAGTCGTGGGTGCGGTAGCGAATCAACGGCAGGGCTTCTTTTGTTATGCAGGTGAAGACCAACTCCCCGCTCTGACCCAACGGAAGTGGTTTTAGTGTGTCTGAATCGATGATCTCCGGAATGAAGTGATCTTCGGCTATGTGCATCCCCGTTTTGTGGACGCATTCCATGGCAACCGCCGGCCCGATGATTTCCGACAACCCATAGATATCCAACGCAGTGATCCCGAGTCGAGATTCAATCTCCATTCGCATCTGTTCCGACCATGGTTCGGCCCCAAAAATGCCTACTCGTAATGGGCTAGCCGGCAGATTAACCTCGGACTTGGCGGCATTTTCGGCTAGAACCAAAGCATATGAGGGCGTTGCGCAGAGTACTGTAGTGCCGAAATCTTGCATCAGCATGACCTGACGAGCGGTGTTGCCAGAGGATGTCGGCACCACCGCAGCCCCCAACTTCTCTACCCCGTAGTGCAAGCCCAGACCACCGGTGAACAATCCGTAGCCGTAGGCGTTCTGGACAATGTCGTTCTTGGTGACGCCAGCAAGCGTCAGGGCGCGTGCCACCAGTCCAGCCCACATCTGAATGTCTTTGGCCGTATACCCGACCACTGTTGGTTTCCCCGTCGTTCCGCTGGAAGCGTGAATACGCACGACTTCGTCCATTGGTGTTGCGAAGAGACCAAATGGGTAGTTATCGCGCAGGTCTTGTTTGTTGGTGAAGGGGAGGCTGGCAAGATCCGAAATAGACTGGATGGTATCTGGATCGATACCCTCAAATAGGCTGGTGTAGAAAGGAACCAGACTTTTGACTCTGGCGAGTTGGTACTTGAGACGCTCCACTTGGAGACGCTCTAATTCGTCCCTCGAAATTATTTCCACCAGATCCCAAATAGCTGGAGCCACTGTGCCTCCGGAGGTCGGGTGTTTGATTGGTGGGTGCAGTATAAAGGCCTGGAAGTGCGCTGAGCAAACCCCAGATTAGCCGGATAACACGCCTAAGTTTGACCGACCTAGCGACGGCGCATACAATTGGCCCACTTGTTTGCGAGTGCTTCCAAATGCCAGTATCCGTCAAAAATTCTGCTGCCCTGTTTGCGGCTCTAAAGTCCGTGGGAATCAGCCTATTGTCCGCCCTCCCCGAGACTTGGCTGGTGCACGTGATGCAGATGGCCGAAGACGACCCAGACATGACGTTGATTCGACTCAACAAAGAAGAGGAAGGGGTCGGAATATCTGTAGGGGTTCATATGGCAGGCCGGAAATCAGCCATGCTGATGCAGAATCACGGCCTACTATCTTCGGTCAACGGTATTGTCTCCGTGGCTCAACTCTACCGTATTCCGCTGCTGATGGTGATCAGCTACCGGGGCGAAATGGGCGAAAGAGACCCCTGGCAAACCGAAGGTGGATTGGTCACTGAGCCGCTTCTTAAATCCCTTGGGATCATCTACAAAAAGCTATCTAACCCGGCCACCGTGGCCCATGAATTAGAGCAAGCTCAGACCCTGGCGCAGAGTTCACTACGCCCGGTGGCGTTGTTACTCACCCGAGACCTTATGTGGGAGGAGTGATGCTGCGAGAAGAGGCTCTAAAGAAGGTCTATCCTCGTTTGAAAGACCAGGTTGTGGTGACGATCATGGGCGCGGTGGCGGTTGAGTTATACAATCTGGGCCATCAGCCCAACTTTTTCTATTTAGAGCACGGCATGGGTTTGGCCTCCTCCATGGGTTTAGGACTAGCCGTGTCGTTGCCTGAGGAGAAAGTAACGGTGCTGGATGGAGACGGCTCCGTGTTGATGAACCTGGGCTCGCTAAGCACACTCGCCCGGTACCGCCCGCCCAACCTGACCCACTGGATTTTTGATAATGAGAGCCTGCTTTCCGTTGGCGGGTTTCCAACGGCCACGGGGACAGGCACGGACCTGGCTGGAATAGCTGGGAAGGCTGGGGCAGAGCACGTAATAGTGGCCAATACGGTGGAGGCTGCTGATGATGCGTTCGCGGAGGCGTCGGAGAGACAAGGACTATCTGTGATCGTTTCTAAGGTTGAGGCGGTCGGGCCTTCTTCATTTGCCATGGATATAGGGCTCTTGGAAAACCGCTTCGAATTCGCCCGCTACCTTCAAGGGCTATCCAGTCACTGACATCCCAACAAAACTGCCTCGACCGCTATCGCGACGACGATGGATATCTATTCCCACGTCTTGCTCGGTCTCCAAGAGTCGGAGGCTCTGGTGTTGGACGCAAAGCTCTCTAAAAAATAGTCTGTGCACATCGCCGAAAAATCAAAGCCCTCCAATCAGTATTGGAGGGCTTTTGTATGCCTAAATTTTGGTGACCCGCCTTGGGGTCGAACCGAGAATTTACTGATTAAGAGTCGGTAGGAAATCATGCTCAGGCGTGTCCATAGGTATTTTCTAGTCTCAGATTTGTGCCTGAGAGATTACTTGGAAGATGGTTGAATTGACTCAGGTTATGTATTCA